>Ga0209090_10000016_pt1 | contig 122748 bp, 119 predicted proteins | sample ArcticOcean_MG_C_9_FD_187432 | JGI IMG/M metagenome (GOLD analysis project Ga0209090, IMG submission 187432) | Marine microbial communities from western Arctic Ocean - ArcticOcean_MG_CB2_152 (SPAdes) (version 2) | ecosystem: Environmental > Aquatic > Marine > Oceanic | place: Arctic Ocean... | reverse complement strand
ATAAATAATTATATATTATAATGGGTTTTGATATTATTAGTATAATTTGGTTAATTATTAATATTAGAGAGTTAAAAAAATAGTAAATATTTTATCTTATAAATTTTATTTAAGTCTACTTTTAGTTTTTTTTTTAAGTCTACTTTTAGTTTTTTTTTTAGGTCTACCTTTAGTTTTTTTTTTAATTGTAATATTTTTTGGAGCATTTGATGATTTGTTCCCGCCGTTTTTATTTGGTATTTTACATTTATAATTTTTAACTAAATCATTTATCATATCATTCATATTGATATTATTTTTAAAGTGAATAATATTATTACCACCTTTATAATTTCCACCCATATAATTAATTCCATAATTAATATCAATATTAACAACCATGACACTAGCAGTAATATAATATTGGTTATTCATTACCTTAAAAAAATTATCAGATACATTATTATTTTTTAATTCTCTTTTATCGCATTTTTCTGATGTGCTTGTTAATGGTTCATAAGTATATAATTTATCATTTTCTTTTGTTAATAATACATAATGACCTGGTGTAACTGTTGAAGGACGTGAATCACTTCTATTATATTTAACAAGAATGCAAGAATTATTTAATAAAACATCTATTATAAGATTATAAAAACCTTGCAAATTAACTTTTGTTGTTATATCAAATGCTTGTTCGTTAATAAACATATTCTTTGTTGAATTTATTTTTCTATTAAACCAAGTTATCATATGTTGAAATGGTGTTCCAATATTGCTACTAACAGCTTGTTGTATACCTAAACTAGCATTAGTTTCATCTATTTGTCCCATAAATTTAATTGCATTAATTCCACAACCAATATAATTTAATGTTGGCGGAATCCAATGTTTGCATCGTTCTGCTGCAAAACAATTATGAACGACTACAAAATGTTGTTTTACATTTGTATTCGCATTAAATGGGTTAGTTTTTACAGTATAGCCTAATTTTGAAGAATTAAATATTGTGATTGGGTTATTTAGAGCAGCCATTTATATATATTATATATAATATATATATAATATATTTATAATATATATATAATGCAGAATATTTTAGATACTTTATTTTCGCCCTTAAGTAAAGATTATTGTAGTTTATTTTATTATTTAACGATTGGTTCATTTATTGCTATAATACTAAGCATAATAATGGTTTTAACACGAGCATCTAAAAATAAAGGGAAAACATTAGTTTTCGATTTAATAACAGTTGTTCCGTTATACACAGTTCTTTATTTTAAAAATAGACTTTTATACACAATGTGTGTGAATTAAGTATTTTAATTTAGTAATAATTAATAAATTAAAATATATTTTTTTAATAAATATTTTTTAATAAATATTTATTTGCTTTATTTTAGTATCATTAATATTAAATTCACCAATATCATTCAATACCGCGAGATAATGCGTTGTTTTAATATTGCCCGAATCATTTGATATTACCGGTGTGGCCTTAACATGATTATGAAATCCGCGACCCCATTTATCATAATTAATAATAATTGCTTCTGATATTTTTCCTTTTTGTAAATTACTAACAAATTCATTAGCAACGTGTTTATTTGTATGTTCGCCTTGGAGAATTTTAAGAGTTTTTCCGTAACTATTTTCGTTTGTATACCCACATAATCTGGTCCACGCTTCATTTACATGTTCAATATGTAATGTATTATCTGCTTTAGTAAGAACTCTTGCTTGTGTTGACGGAGAAAGTACCTCTTCAATGGTAATACTCTTATCATTATTTTCTTTTATATCGCAAGTAGTAAAGTCGCTTTCCGGCGTTGAAAATGAAATATTTAAACCGTAATTATTATATAAATTTTTTTTTGAATTGTTTTTATATTTTATAATATCTTTTTCTTTTTCTTTTTCTTTTGCATAAGGTAGACAGAAGTCGGTTTCTGCTGTAGAAAATGAAATGTGATTATGATTCGTTTTCGACAAACTTTCAAGATCCATATTTGATGATACGATATTATTTTGTAAACCTATCCAATCTGAGAATGGTGTAGCCCAAGATAAATTTTTATTATTGATATATTGATTTGCAGACTTAATTTCGGAATCACGAGGCGCACACCACTCATTCTCGGCCCCACTAAATGATATCGATGATGGATATAGTAAAACATCTAAGATAATATTTTTATGGTTATCTTTGTCTTTATGATAATATTGTTTCGGATTTACAGAGCGAACAAATCTTCTCATATGTATGTATGTATATATATATTTATTTATATTAATATTTATTTGTTTACCATCCAATATTTCCACTAAATGGAGTGTGTCCACTAACAACAGGTCCAGAAAAAAAATCGTTTTTCAATGAGTGCGGAATAACGCTTGCATACATTGGAAATTCAATTGGTGCAGTGTTAACTACTCGTACAACATTTCCTGATTCGGGAGTTTCGAGAATACAAAAGAAAGGTCTATCAAAACCATCTTCGGTGTAAAGTTCAATAACTTGTTTGTTGTTATTTGGTCCCTGAAGTAGTTCAATTCTTGCGTTAAGTGGACGTCCATCTGTTTTAAGAAGAACTTCTACGGAGTCAACAAATGGATCAAATGGATACGTGCGAAGAGCACCACCTTGGATTGTTGTTGACGATTCTATACAATTTTGCGAGGGGTGGTCCAACTCAGTTGTGTAAACATAAGCAGCGAAAGGGAATTCAAGTTGTCCAATATTGCGAACGGCAATCGTATTAGGGCCACGCGGCGTTTCAATAATAGCACTGAATGGACGTAGTTGCCCATTCTCAACATATACGCGCATTTTAAACGGTGTATTATCGGGACCATTCCATAGTTCAATATCTGAATCAAGTGGGCGACCTTCGGTAGATAAAACAATTTGCACCCTCTCTACATGCAGTGATCGATAAGACCATGTTCGAAGAGAACCACCCTGAACAAGAATTGGTTTATTAACATTAGATTTGGATACTTTATTATTTAGTGGAACATTATTTAGCGGAACATTATCCGATAGATTATGATTTTTTGTATTACCAGAACTATATAAATCATTCATACTTTTTAAACAAGTATCCTTGCTATTGTAATCATTATATATTTGAGACATAGAGTTGAACGCATTAGTTCCATATATTCCCATAGTGCTAATAAAAATAATAAGACCTATCTTCATACTATATATTATAAATATATATTTATTTAAATCACTTTCATATATATATATTTGTTATTGTTTATAGAATTGATAGTTTATTTAATGATTTTAAATACAAATAACTACAAATAAAACGAGACGAGTCAAATTACCATTACAAATAATTACAACGTTACGTAGTAAAAGATATTTATATTTAAATACTCATAAAATTGATTTAAAAATAAACAATAATAATTGTATTAAAATGAATAATCAAATGAACAATCAAATAAACAATGAAACGATCTTGGCGTTAGTTAATGAGATGAAAATGAAAGAGAATAAAGAGAAAAATATAATTTTTGAAAAGATAAATGAACAAGCAACATTGACAGGAAAATGTGTAATTGCACGATATTTAATATCTCCACAATCAACTTATATGGAAACAATCGTAAAAGAAGATTTAAAAATAAGTAAATCAGTTAATGAAACGAGTGGCGATGGATGTAAAAATGGAATTAATTATGAAATAAAAGTATCGCTTCACGCAAAAAATTCAAAATTTAATTTCGTTCAAATTAGACCCGACCACAGTATAGATTTCTATATTCTAATAGGATATAATATGTATGACGAAACGTGTTCGGTTGGAAAAGCATATATTTTAAAGATCCCTTCAAACGATATGTATAATCTGGTTGTTGAATATGGTGGGTATGCGCACGGCACTTGTGAAAAATTGGGCAATATTACAATAAATAATATAAAAGGACGAAACTGTGAATATGCATTAAGATGCGATCCAAATAATAAAAACGGTAAAAATTATGAATTGTGGAAAAAATTAATGAATTATGAAGTATCATATAATGACGAAAACTTTTAATTATATTTTGATTTATATAAATATATTAATTCTTGTTGCCCAATACTGTCCTGCCTAACAGTATCTTTTGACATAGAATAGTCTAAAGTATTAAACCTATTTTTTAATATATCAATATCAATATTTGATTTTATCCAATGCCAGCTTTTGGGTCGAAGAGTATGAAGTTCTTCGTCTACAATTTCACCACAATTAGACCCATATGCTCTTAAAGCAAAATCACTATCAATTGGTGGAGTAGGTTGATTATTTTGATCCTTTTCTCCATGTTTTACAAAATTAAAATCTGGATGCGTTTTATCATAAATAACCAGTTTTCTTTTATTATCAGTTCTTTTCCATATTTGAAAACAACACTTCGCGCTCATTTTTGGTGTGAAACAGCAAGGATTTAAAGGAAGATCCATATTATAAATTAATTCAAAATTCATATCAAGTTTATTTTGAATACTAACACGTTTAAATGTTCTTGGTATTATAAATGCTATACAATCCGAAAATTCGGCGCTTTTGTTGAAAAATTTAACAGCCAGTGATGACACTTTACCAAAAGGCGGATTTCCAATAATAATATATTTTTTATCGTGATTCGGTTTAAATTCTAAAAAATCCTCTTTAACGATATCTTTATGTTTCGGTTCGATGTCTATTCCGTATCTCTTTGCTTTATTCATTATGTTATAAAATACACCATTCCCTGCGCTTGGTTCCATATGAATATCATAATTTTTAGTATTTATTTTTTCATTTAGTATGTTAAGACATTTAATTGCTATATCAGGATTTGTATAAAATTGGTCCAATTTATTCTCATTATTATTGATTTTTTTATCAATAATTATATTATTTTGCAAAGCAGCCATATATAACAAATGTATATGTATTTGTTATAAATCAATTTATAAATAAATATTATATAAAATTTTTATTTCTTTATAGATTTGCGTTTCACTTTATTTTGTTTTTTACGTTTTTTAATAGTTGTTTTTTTATTTTTACTTAACTTATTAATATATTTTTTACTTTTTTTTAGTTTTATTTTTTTATTTTTTTTATTTTTTTTAGTTTTATTTTTTTTGATTTTATTTTTTTTGATTTTACGTTTTTTGATTTTATTTTTAGCACCACCAGTTGGTGTTTTATCTTTAGTAATATAAACACTTGTTTTAAACGTCTGACCACTTTTACTTTCCGTAGAATAAAATATACTTGTATCTTTATTAATATCATTATTAGCTGTATTTCGTGATTTTATCGCAATAATTGATGCTCTTACAAAAGAAGGACGATCACCTTGTCCTAATGTTCGAAACTGCGTTTCAGCAGCAGTAGTATTATATCCACCATCTTTTATTATTGCACTAAGTTCTTGACCAATATCACCGGCTGATTTATTTGATAAGCTGCCTATAATATCATTGGTATCACTTTCAGCTAATATAGTGTCATAATTAATATCTTTCGAGTCAGTATTTAATCCTTCAAACAAATATACATAATTACTTTCTATTTTATCTAATACTCGTTCAAATGTATTATGTGCTGATAACTTAATGTTACTCCCACTATCTTTAATATTTTGTTCAACTAAACCACTAATAAAAAAGATATTATCATTATCGCCTTCTGCTCTTATATAATATTCTAATATAAAAACATCTCTCTTACTTTTACTTAGTTTAAAACCATATTCAAATTTTAAATTTTCACTATTTGGAGTAGTAATTAAAACATTCATTATATTACCCGATGAGGGTTGTTCATTGGGTGTTGCATTATTACAAGAACCAAATGAGCCCATCGCATCTAATTTTGATGTTATTGGACAGAAAATCTTAAAATTTGCTTTATCATCTTCCATATATCGTATTATTTCTTTTCGAGATCCTGATTGGTTTAAATCATTTTTATTATCCTTTGTTATTTGCACATCTATATCAAGACCAATTTTAGATGTAATGGCATTATTTATAATATGAACTTTTTGAGACTCCACTCTAAGTTTAGCTTTAATATCATCATCAAAATTTGCATCATCAATATATTCAAAACTATTAGTATTTTTGTATTCCTCTGCAAAAGCATTTAGTAATTTTGTATCAACATCTGACGGAATTTTTTTTTGTTTAGAAACATTTTTTAAAAGATTTTTTTGATAAGTATATACCCCATTATCTGGATTATCATTAGAAAATAAGTTATTTATATGACTACAAACAGCAACTAATAAATTATTTGTAAAACGTTTCGTTGCAGCAGTATCTTGGGCAGATTCAGATAGTTTAACAGATTTTAACTGACCAACCAGTTTTTTGTCACTGTTCATACTAATAAACTTCTTGTGAAATTTATAAAATATTTTATTATTTAATTCATTTATTACTTTACATTTATAACTTCTTTGTTTTTCATTATTCATATTACTTCTTCCAAATATACTTCGGCTACTAATATTTAAATCAATTATATTGTTAAAAATACCAGTTAATATTGTAGGAATAAAATCGTTCCACTGTGCTATAAAATCTGCATCTGCATCTCGATATGCATCTCCAACATTCGCATTAAAAATTTTAGTAATATTTTTTACTGACATTTCTATAGTTTTTTGTAAAATATTAATGAATAATGCTTCCGCCTCATTAATATAATCAAGATATTCCTTATTAGTTCTTCCCCCCATTCCAACTAAGATAATCATGTAACAAATTGTTTTAAGTAATTTAATATTATAAAAATTTAGAGCATTAACAGGGTCTTGATTTATTAACTCTATTATTTTAGTATTCTCCGCATCATTTTGATTATGAAAATAAGTACTTGGATCATCATCAATGATTAATATATTTTTAAACGTATACATATCATAATTCTTGTCATTCAGAATTTTCCCTAGTTGCTCTATTATATATTCTACAGTAATACTTTCAGTTTCCTTCAATTTTTCTGCCAGTGATTTTATATAAATATTCGTCATTAAAGTTGCGTTTTTTTCATATTCTTTAAATGCTATAGTAATTGCGCCATATAATGTTTTTGCACCATCACCACCTCTCTGTCCATTTTCATTACTGGGAAAATTTCTTAACTTATATAGTAAATCTGATTCTTCATCGCTAATATTTGTTTTGCCTATTTGAAAAATATCATTATAAAAATCTTTATTATTTGGTAGAGAATGTTTATTTGTTAATTTATTTAAGAAGAAAAGAAATAAACCATTTCTAATAAAATTACTGTTATTAATTTCAAATACAGAGTTCTTATTATTAATTTCTCCAATGTAATACTCAAATAATTCTAAATAAAATTCTATTATTTTAATTATATCTTTCTTTAGTATATATATCTCATCATCAGATAATTGGTCATTATCTATATCTTCTAATTTTAACCACCCGTTTTTATGTTTAAGAAAATTCAGAATTTCAATCATTTCTATATATTGATTTTCAAATGGAGAAACTAATAAATCATCGGGAATTTCTTCAATATTCACTTCTTTAGTATTAACAGGAAGGGTTACAACCGGGTTTCTACTTTTAACAGACAGATCAAAATTTGCTTTTTTAATATTTTTAACCGGTTCTGTAATTTTAACAGACTGTTGAGTAGATACAACAGCAGCACCACCACCTGCTGGTATATTATTAAAATCAAAAAAACTTACAAATAAAACACGAAAATAATCACTAATATCAACTATATATTGACAATCGTGAATTATAGTATTTATATTATTATCTAAGTCTATCGTTTTTGATCTGGTTCTATCTGCAACATCTCCTTTTTCAAATTGTGTTCGTATTTCTTTGAGAATAGATGCACGATCTTTAACATGGAATGGCGCTATATTAATTTCACTTTCCTCTTTTTCCTCCGCCCCTAACCCGTCCTCGACCGTAGGGGTTGTTAACATTAACTCTGCCAGTTGTTCCGTTCGTTCTTTTCGTTCTGCCAGTTCTTCTTGTTTTGCCCGATTAATACTTCTCGTTATGGTGGTGCGTGTCTCGTTTAAAATTATATCTTCGTTTAAAATTATAACTTCGTTTAAATAAGTATTAATTTCAGTTTGTATTAAACCATCTTCGCTTTCATATGAAAGTATTTTTGAAACATTAAAATTAGCACTAATTTGCTTCCCAACATCATCAAAACAAGTTTCATCATTAAAATATTTAAAATCTGAATTTACAAAGTTATCGTCTATATCGGATAAATTATGACTAGAATCCCAAGACTGATAATCACCGCCTTTTTGACTATTATTGCCACCCGAAGTATGTTTAATTAATCTTTTATTTAATTTTTTTATTCTGCTAATACATCCGGAAGGATTAAAATCATGCATTGGTTCGTGAGCAACGATATTTCTTACTAAAAAATAACCAGTATTCTGATCGACGCGTGTTTCCTTCATAATATAATATATATTATATATATTATATATATTATACTTTATCAAATTCTTCAAAAATTTCTTTTTTTTCTACATATGATTGACTTTCGATTGTCCACGTTTTATATTTCCTTATTTTAATTGGTTTTTCTTTGCTTGTTTTCCATTCAATATAATTTTCTGTTTTTACCAATAATTTACATTCAATTGTTGGTGTTGTTGAAGAAGTAAATTTATTAATAAAATTAATAATTATACCTGAAGAATAATCTGGTCGTTGTTCTAAATAATTTCTAAGCTGCCATATATGTTCATCTTTAATATGTGATGTAGATTGTTTTAATTCAAGAATACATTTTAAATCCGGTAGATCAATGTCGGTTCGCATAAAATGATTATTACCAATAGTTATATTCGATCCATCACAATCTTTGAAAACATATGGTAATACATTTTCCCTCATTGCCTTGATATTATTTTTCGTAAGTTCATGAATAAGAAGTTCTTGATATATAGTTTCCTTTAAAAATGGTCCACAATTACCCAATATACTTTCACAAATATCACATATATCACTTGTAAGTGTTATAAGCTGAGTGTCATTATTAAATTTTACTATCTCTGGTTCTGCAGCTTCCATTTATTAATATTATAATATAATATGTATTCACCACCATAAATCAATTTTATTTAATTAATAAAAAAAAATTTACATACATAATGATAATAAATAAAAACTATTTTGTTATTCTTCACTTTCTATTTTAATAATTAATAAACATAGTTTAATATGTCCATATGTGATTTTATTATTAACTGCGTCTTTGATTGGTTTTAAATATTCGGAACCTATTTTTTTTACAACATCTTTAATCTCTTCTTCGTATTCTTCCGTTAAACCAAAATACTCTGGGTCAATTTCTATATTTTCATAGTGTTCGAATATGTGTAATATATGACCCTCAATTGTTTGAGACGTTTTACCGGTAATTTTAATTATATCTTTTAAACTTTTCTTATCATTGTAGTGTTTAAAAGTAATATCTCTTGCTGTTTCTTTGTTATTGCTATTGCTATTGCCTTTGCTTGTGCCTTTGCTGTTATTTTTACTTTTTTTATTAATTTTTTTAAGTTCTTCAATAAACTCTGTGCCATAGTTCATAACAAATTCGTCTGATATACCGTCTATCGCCCAGAGAGCAGTTAATGTTTTTGGTTTGCTATCGTGGATATTTAAAATAACTCTGTCATTAATAAATGTTGTTGGATTAACATTTTGTGCTTCTGCCATTTTAAGTCTGAGTTCATATAATTTTTCCAATGTATCGTTTCCCGTATTGATTGTGAAGTTTTTCAAACTATTTTGAATATCATTGCTAATCCTTGCTTTAATTGGTATTAGTTCGTCAATATTTTTCTTACCAACGTCTATAATAAAACCGAAACCTTTATGATAACTAATTAAAATATTTTTTCCAATAAGTATTTGTATTAATTCTTTGATCCAAATTTTTGAACGGTTATTAAATAGTGGATTATCCTTATGTTTTATCATATCCACTGTTTTGCTCATACCAAAACTAAATCCATTTACTCTTTTTTGATTTTTAATCATATTAATAATATGTTTTGTCTCGTCGCTAATATCCCGAATATCGTCTTTTTTCACTCCAAGACAATTATCGCATAATTTACATTTTGGTATATTAGCAACATCTTCTTCGGTAGGAAACGAACCTTTTTCAAAATAGTAATCGATCACTTGCTGTCTACAAATATTATTTTCGTCAATAAATTTTCTTAATAAATTCATACCGTTGGTTTTTATTTCAATTTGTTTTGGATCAGAGCTTTGATTAATTAGAAATTTGACTGTATTAAAATTTTTTAAATCATAATACATGGTTGCCTTGCTCATTAGTCCGTCTCGTCCAGCTCTTCCAATTTCTTGATAATATGTTTCAATATCTGTAGGAACACCATAATTAACAACATGTCTTATATCGGATTTATCGATGCCCATTCCGAATGAAATAGTGGCAACAATAACCATAATCTCTCCGTTTGCAAATAAATTGTGACTGTCTTCCTTATCATTTTTTGACATACCTCCGTGATAATGAGCACATTTAATTCCTTTATTGGATATTTTTTCATACACACTTTCGCAAATCTTTCTTGTTTGAACGTAAACAATAGTTGGTTCAGTAAAAGTGCAATACTCGAAATCGTTTTGTGGCAAAATACTAATAGCAAGATTAGTCCTTCTGGTACCCAACATGTATTCGCACGCCTCATCAATATTTAATAAATCATATATGTCTTCTACCACGCGTGGAGTAGCAGTAGCAGTAACCGCCAATATTGGTATTTCAGGAAAGGTTTTTTTAATAATGCCCAACTCCAGATAACTTTCACGAAAATCATGGCTCCACTGGGATACGCAATGTGCTTCATCAATCGCAAACAAACCAATAAATTCTTTAATTTTCTCAATTTTACTAATACGCGATGTAATAAATTCGGGCGTAGCATAAATAATTTTATAATTTTTATATTCTGAAACACTAATATTAGTTTCCGAATTTAAACAAACGCTGCTAATATTTTTAGAATTGAGATATATGCATTGGTCGTTCATTAAAGATATGAGCGGAGAGACAACAATTGTGATTTTATTAGTATAAGTAGCCGGGTATTGATACAATAATGATTTTCCACCACCGGTCGGTAAAATAGCAAATACGTTTTCCTTATCTAAAATATCATCTATAATTTCTTTTTGATAATCTCTAAATTTATTAAATCCATATGTAGATTTTAGATGTGTTTCTTTATCCATTAGTTATAACTAATTAAATAATATATTGTTTATTGTATATCAATTTTTATTAATTTTATATTTTATATATATATATATATATGTCTAATTTTATAAAAAGACAACCTTCAATAGATAGTGATCAAAGTGATGATTCAAAATCTGAGGCAGATACGATTTCATTATCAGATATAAACTTTAATACAAGTTCCGACTGGAATTATATAATAAATCCAAATCCATTAGGAGCTAATTATTGGCGTAATAATAAAACAGGACAACAACAAAATGAACCGCCTTTAAATATGAGACAAAAAGAAATAAATAAAATAATGTATTCTATGGATATAGATGAAGATAGTAATGCTGAATCTCCTTTATTATATGAAGAAACAAAAGTAAATGTAAATAAGACACAAGAAAATAGATATGGATGCAAAAATGAAGTTGATTGTATGGTACGTTCAATTAAGGGTTTAGGCTGGATTAATGATGAAGATAGAGATGAATTAGTTGAAAATTGGGTGCATAAAAAGGCAGGAATTACGACAACTAAAATAAATAATTTTTTAGAACAAAAAAAATATGATTATAAATTAATAGAAGAATATGTGCTTAATATACATATTAATGAATGGGTATTAGAAATGGAAAATGACACATGTATGCTTATTATGTTGCCTGTTGACCCTAAAGCAAAACAAAAAAACCAAGAAATAATAGATGAGAAACTTATATTACTTGAAATAGATAATGATATGGACAATATATCAAAAAAAGAATATGATATAAAAAAGAAGGAAATATTGAATATGAAAATTGAATATGGTTATCACGTAGTAATATTTTGTAAAGAAGATGATGTAATTACACTTTGGGATACGCAACAAGTATTATTTAATGGAACAAAATATGTAGAAAATGTAGGTAAAGACGCAATAAACGAATATTTAAACCATACAGGTTTATCAGGTAATAATTTTAAGATTATAAAAAAAGAAATAGACATAATTGAAAAAATGAAAAAATTAAGCATGAAAAAATTAAGCATAAAAAATTTAAGAAAAGCAAAAAGCATTAAAAAAACAAAAAGAATTAAAAAAGCAAAAAGCATTAAAAAAGCAAAAGGAATTAAAAAATTAAAACTTAAAAAAACAAATAAGAAACCGAATTATTCAAAAAATATAGATTACTCAAAATATAAAAAAGATAGACGCAATAAAGTTACAAAAAAACAAAAAGAAAACCGAGAAAATATATTAAGATCAAAAAGAATGAAAAAATAATTTATTTTATTTTAATGTTTGCGTTAAAGATTTGTATATTATCTCAAATAAAGTTTAGTAAATAACGCATCATTTGTTGGTGTGATTTTATCTAAAATTTTTTATTGTAAAAATAAAAAATTTTAATATAAAAGTAAAATATAATGGTTTTATCGTCAAATACAAAAAAAAAGATATTGGATTCATTAGAAAATAAGTTTGATATGATAAGTTCCAAAACTCAAATAACCAAAAGAGAAATAGGCATTATAATTAGATTGTTTCATTCGATGATGCCGGTGTTACCTTTATTAACTGTTTTATTTGTTAGTAAAAAATTAGTTTTATTTCATATAATAATTTTAATCATGATAATGACTTTATTTTATTTTTTTAATGGTTGTTTATTATCATTATTAGAATACCGATTAATTAAAGATGATTATTCTGTGGCTGATCCATTTTTAAATTTAATACTTGTAGAAATTACTAACGAAACTCGTAAAAAATATACGATTATCACTTTTATCGGTATACTATTATATTTTATTTTTGTTTATAATATTAAAAAATAAATGTTATTACAGACAATAATTATACTATTATTCGTAAATATATATGTATATAATATGAAAGTACCTATTAAATATTTGCCAAATAAATTATCAAAAAAAGATAAAGATATAATAAAAAAAGCATTAATTAAAACGAGAAACAAATATAAAAAAAAAAATTATATAACAAGAAAAAAAGTTTCGTCATATAAATCTAAAAAATCACAACATGTTAAAAATGCCGAAAAAATATATAAAATAAAAAATTTGAAAATAAATAATGATTTAGAAAAAAAAACTGGTTGCTCAATAAAAGCATTAAAACAAATATTAAAAAAAGGGCAGGGTGCCTATTATTCTTCAGGGTCAAGACCAAATCAAACAGGACATTCTTGGGGATACGCAAGATTAGCAAGTGCCATAACAAGCGGTAAAGCTGCTGCGGTTGATTTTAATATATTAAAAGATGGTTGTAAAAAAGGTTCAAAAGCATTAAAATTAGCAGTAAAATCAAAAAAAAAACATGGTTATGGAAATAGAAATGTTATAAAAATAACATTAAAAAAATAAATAAAAAGATATAAAAAGATATAATATATATATTTAATGTCGCATATAATGTGGCGTTTAATATTATGTATTTTATTTTTTATAAATTGTCAATCCTGGGACCCAAAGTTATATCCGTATAATCCGAAAATCCATAATTTAGGAAATACTGGTCCAATGGGACACATACACTCTTTAATTGCGCCTGGTTTTACAATGTATACCGAAAAGATATTGTATGATTGTGATGTTAGAGACGAAATATTAAATAAAGTGGATAGTAAAAAAACAATACTTGATGTAGGTTGTGGTACTGGATTTTCAACATCGTCCAATAAAGGATCACAAGGGATAGATACTAGCAACGAAATGTTAAAAACTGCCCAATTAATATTTCCAAAAAAGAATTTTTCTTTTTCACATATAGAGGAATGGAATATCAATGATAAATTTGATATTGTAACAATAATGTTTATGTTTCACGAGGTTCCACAAGAATCAAGATTAAACATAATAAATTTAATAAAAAAAATAGCAAGTGAACAAATAATTATAGTTGATATAGCACCTTCATATATTCCGAGTAAACTTATGTTAACAGGTGAACCATATATATGTGATTATTTAAAAAATATATGCAATGATTTGAAAGATTTTAAAGAAGAAATAATAGTTTCAAAACATGTTCATGTGTGGTCATTTTTTACAAAAAAATAATAATGCAAAAAAACAATAAGTAATTATTTATTGCATGATAATTAAAATTCAATAATATGCTCACTGTTTTCATAATATATATCGTCACCAATATCATAATTATATTTATTTAGATGATTAAATAAACGAGTTGGATGATAGCATTTTTGCATAAGTTCTTCTTCAATTAATTCGTATCTTTTTTTTAATATATCATAATCAATAGTAAAAATATTAGGATTATTATATATCATATATTGTGGAACTACATTATTTATTATAGCTATTTTTAATAGCTCGTAACCCTCACCATTTCCACACAATAGCGTCCACATAATTTCATCTTGATTTTTTTCCAATAAATGAAGTGCGTTTGGATTGGTTGAAAGCATTCTCCAATCTATTTTATCAATATTTTTTTCTAATAAATGGATAGCATTTGAATTTCCAGATAACATATCCCAATGTATTTTATCTATATTTTCTTCTAACAATTTGATAGCATACATATTACCAGATAGAAATCTCCAAAAACCACATCGAAGTTTGTAGGAATCAAATCTTTTTTTGCAAAAATGTTTATTATTTAATATATTTAATACATTTTTATTTTTGGATAAGTTAACTGAACATATTAAATGTTGATTATTTACTATTAAATCACATGCGTTTTGGTTTTTGGATAATACCTCCCAATCTATTTTACTCTTGTTTTCTTGTAATATATGGATAGCATTTGGATTTGCGGAAAGCATTTTCCAATGTATTTTATCAATATTTTTTTCTAATAAGTGAATGGCGTTTGGGTTTGCCGATAACATTTTCCAATCTATCATATGCATATTTTTTTCAAGTATATGGATTGCGTTATGATTCGTAGATAACATTTGCCAGTCAATCATATGTAAATTATTATCTAATAACGGAATCGCATTAGGATTACCAGAGAGAACAGCCCAGTCTATTAGGTGTGAATTATTCTCAAGAAATGTGGCGGCTCTTGGATTATTTGATAAACATTGTTTAATAATGTCATTGTTAATCTGATCAATATGTATCCAATCTCTTAATTTATATGGTGTATTATCAATTGTAGTAATAATTTCTTTCATATTAAAGTTATACAATAACATATAATTTTAATATTATATTCATTTTTAATATAATTGTTGAAATATCTTCGTAGATGTAAACTTTATCATGTGTTGAGTTAGAAGAAAGACAATCATTATGTTTAGATATACCAAATAATAATAATACATACAATATATAGACATGTTAAGGTCAACCCCAAACGTCAAGAAAGAAAGTTTTTTAGGAAAAAAAATTAATAAACTTACAATCAGGAATAACTCTGAATACGAAGTTAGTTATGAAGCGTATATTTACGAAGCCAGTCAAGTTACTCATCAGGAAAATGAAGTAAATTTAAATATGGGTGGATTTGGTATCAGAGGTAATATTATAATGGACCATTCACGAGGTCAAAATCTTCTCGCAGAGAGAGGTATCGTACCCAAGAATGACGTAAACTATGTAACAGTTGATAAAAGTAAAAAAGTCATGTTAAGATATTTTTATGTTGGATTACATATAGATTTTACGGAAGAAAAACGTAATTTTACGGTTTACGATGAAGTAACGTTTGAACAACCTTCACCAGAAAAGATTGTACAAATAGAAGAAGAAAAAAGAAATTACTATAAACACATAAAAGAGGCAGAAGAAGTCCTCAAAATAAAACAGGCAGAAGAAGTCCTCAAAATAAAACAGGCAGAAGAAGTTGTCCAAATAAAAGAGACAGAAGAAGTCCTCAAAATAAAACAGGCAGAAGAAATTCTTGCGTCTATGCCTTGTGCGAGCATATATCAACACACTTGTACACCATCATGTAAGACAAACAGATGTGTTCATTGTAACTATTTCTACTGCGATTGGCATTTTACAGTCAACAATAATATAATCGGAAGCGGGGGTCATATATGTCGCAAAATATAGTAGATTAGATTTTAATAAAAAAGTGTTTTTTCGGTTTATTTAAATTATCTGTTGGGATCTGTTAAAAAAAATTTACTTATATAGCAAATATAGAAGTTCAAAGAGTAATAAATGTTCTTGAAATAAAAAATAAAATGAAAATCATACACATTGAAGATATAATAATGACGGATATTATTCCATTATCACACGTTAATTCTTCTTGTGCAGAATAGTGGGGGACGGTGAATATTGTTTCAGGCTCGTCAGACACATCGTCGACGTCTTCGACAACATCGTCTGGTGTATCAATGTTCACGATAACATTTTCTTGATTACCGTTACAGTAAGGGCATCCTTCAACTCTCATTGGATAAGTTTCCAGATACTTTTCATAGCACATTTTACATACATTATGATTATCAAAATTACAAAGCACAATCAGTTCATTATCCTCTTCACACCAAGAACAAAGCATATTAAATATACTTGTATAATTAATATTAAATAATTTGCTATTATTATTTATTATATTCACTGCCCCAATTTATCCATGAAAGTTTGTATCTTTCATCATTCTCATATAAATAAGATAAATCAAGACTTAAAACATCGACATTATTAATTAAATCTTCTAATGCGTATTTTAAATGGACGCTATCTATTTGGGTTGAATCCCAGTATGGCGAGTGTAAGATATATTTAACAAGATATGTTCTCTCTTCCAATAAAATTTCTCCAACAACAATGAAAACAATTTCTTTTAAATGTCCCTTTGGGCACCACGCTATGTAGAGATTTTTCATATTACTATTATTTGTTTTAGTATATATATTTCTTGTATTGTTTTTAACATATTCATTAATATGGTCGATTTGTTGTATGACATATTTATCCTCTGGTTCAATTTCTTTACTGCACGCAAGAATATTATTTAACCAGTGTTTTGTTAGTAAATTTATATTTGATGGAGTGACAAGTATTAAATCCTTATTTCTTTCTAATTTATTCGGCTGAAATATTTTTTTATTTCCTGATGGCAAGCTTGCGGGTTTAAGTGTGTAAATTTCATTAACTAACCCGAATAACAAAAAAATTTGCATAATTTTCATTATAAATATACTATTATTTAATATAAATTTATATTGATTTTACTTATAATAAAATTGAAGACAAATAGAGTATTCCAATTATATAAAACCACAAATATATCATATTGATCAAATGGAATTTATTAATAACTTGAAAAAATTACCCGACGAGATTATTAATTATATATTTTATATGGCAAATCCTCGTTTAAATGTCAGGTTAAAAGAAGAGTTGTTAGTAGAATCATCGCATATGATGTTATACATACATAATTTAAAATGGAATCTTGGATACGATATATTTATAAACAAAACACACGAATTAAAAAGTTATGACGATAAAGATATTACTCCGGGTTATTTATATGTAAAATCATTTGAATTATTATATACAAATGATTGTGTAAGTATTATAAAGAAAAATTTATTAAATTGTGGTTGCTGTAAAAGACATTCAATGGGTATTTATGATAATCCACATTGTATTAAAATACGAAAATCTAATAGAATAATATTAAAACGTCATAAAAATTACAGTTCAATTTGGCAACCAGATGAAAATATAGAAAAGGTATGTCGATGTCCTTGCCGTAGTGTTATTAGATTATTTAATAAAAATAATATATGTTAAATATTTTAATTAAAATTAATGTTTGCGCGATTTTTTTCCTTTGCGCGATTTTTGGCCTTTGCGTGATTTTTTGCCTTTGCGCGATTTTTGGCCTTTGCGCGATTTTTTGCCTTTGCGTGATTTTTTGACTTTGCGCGATTTTTTGACTTTGCGCGATTTTTTGACTTTGCGCGATTTCTTACCTCCAATAACTGGTGTTGAGTCAGGTGGAGCGACGGGTGTTGAGTCAGGTGGAGCGACGGGTGTTGAGTCAGGTGGAGCGACGGGTGTTGAGTCAGGTGGAGCGACGGGTGGAGCGACGGGTGTTGAGTCAGGTGGAGCGACGGGTGGAGCGGCGGGCACTTGTTTAATGGCTAGCGCATTGGATGTAACTTCTTTTGCTTTAATTTTCGCTTTATTGGCCATCTCTGTTGCTTTAATTTTCGCTTTATTGGCAATCTCTGTTGCTTTATTTGTCGCTTCATCGGCCATGCCGGTTGCTTTCTCTTTAATTTCGCCCCACGATAATCCACCGTTTTGTGAAACCATTATATATATATAATAATAAAAAAAATTATTATTACTAAATGGTATTATTAAATTAATTGATAAAATGTTAATACATTTAAATAACCATATATGTCATTTAGATTTATTAGTTAAGATCCTTCTCCCTGTTGTAATATGTTTAATTTCATATAAAAGTGGATTTTGAACGGTTAATTCGCCATTTCCATTACTATAAATAATACGCTTAATTTTTAAACGAAGTATGTGTTTCATACAATCTACACACGGAGCACTTGATTTTAAACAATTGTTATGATCTACACGAACAATATATAAAGAAATTTTTTTAAAATTTATATTTAATTTATTAACTTCGCGAAGAGCTGACATTTCTGCATGACAAGTCATACAATTTTGAATAAAACCGTCTTTACATCGCGTTCTGTAATTATTATAACCTCTTCCAAAAATACGTCCATTTTTAACAGCTACGCATCCATGTTGCATTAGACAATCCGACCTTTTTGCCTCGGTTGCTGCCAATTCAGCAAATCGATAGTCGCGTCTTGATGGTAGTATATTAGTCATTATTTTTCACACTTAGTTATAATGTTAATATTACTTTAAAATCTTTTCAATTTTACTATTAATATAATTATACTTTAATAAATTTCCAATTCATAGGCCAGTAATCACCTGAATGAACGTTCACCCAAGAAGAAGAACCATTTCTTTTTGCGCCATGTGCGTGCCATGCGGATAATCCCCATCCAGCTGGTTGTTTACCAGGACCATGTGCTGTTGTATTTATTCGCCAGGTATCTTTTTTATTACCAGGTATAATATTCCATTTCATAGGCCAGTAATCACCTGAATGAACAGCTACGCGGGAAGAAGAATTATTTCTTTTTGCGCCATGTGCATTCCATGCAGATAATCCCCATCCAGCTGGTTGTTTACCAGGACCATGTGATGTTGTTTTTATATTGTAAGTATTATTATTGTTTTTGGTAACATCCCAAATCATAGGCCAGTGATCACCCTGATGAACAGCAATCCAAGAAGAAGAATCATTTCTTTTTGCGCCATGTGCGTTCCATGCAGATAATCCCCATCCAGCTGGTTGCTTACCGGGACCATGTTCTGTTGTTTTTATTTTATATTTACCACTACATAATAAATGATCGTTACAAGGTTGGTTAGAATTTCTTTTAGAATTTTCAGATACTGGACATTTTTCTCCATTAATACTTGGTTTAGTAATTATTTTATATATTTCTTTTAAAAATCCTCCTTTACAATCGGAAGAACAATCTGTAGTTTTAATCCATTCACCTTTACAATTAATTTTTGGTTCTGCTAATCTTTGTTGTTCTACTCTGGCAGCTTCTACTCTGGCAGCTTCTACTCCGGCAGCTTCTACTCTGGCAGCTTCTACTCTGGCAGCTTCTACTCTGGCAGCTTCTACTCTGGCAGCTTCTACTCTGGCAGCTTCTACTCTGGCAGCTTCTACTCTGGCAGCTTCTTCTGCCTTCTGTTTAGCAGCTGCTTCTTCTGCTGCCCTTCGTTTATTTTCTGCTTCTCTCGCCTGTGCTTCTTTTTGCTCTTTTTCTTTTTTAGCTGCTAATCTTTCAGCATCATTTTTTGCTGCTTTTTCTTGTTGAGCTAATATTTCGGCTTCTTGTTTTATTTTTCTTTCTATTTCGGCTAATCTTTCTACTTCTTTTCTTGCAATTTCATATTTATTTATACAATCTCCGTTAACATTTCTCTCACAATCATATTGATTGCTACTTGTAGTTGATTCATCACTTTGACTTGTACACGTAATCACTTCAGTTGGCAAATAATTCTTACATGCTTCTCCTTCACATACGGTTGCTCCTTCTAAATTTTTACATTTTACAAGATTTGAAAAATTTCCAAAATCCATTGGTTTAATACTTCCGGTATCAGCACCAGGACCGGTATCAGGACCAGGACCCGTATCAGCACCAGGACCCGCATCAGCACCAGCACCAGCACCAGCATGAGCACCAGGACCGGTATCAGGACCAGGACCCGTATCAGCACCAGCACCAGCACCAGCATGAGCACCAGCAATACTACTTCCCGGACTTTCTACACTATCAACTAATGCGTCCCCATCCTTAATAGTAATATTTACATTATAAAATTTTTGTCCTCCAATCAATGGTTTTGTCTTATTTTTATCCCACAAATCGGGTGTGGAAGTATAATATTTATCGTCTGTTAATAATGTTGGGGTAGAACTAATATTTGAATATGGTTCAATATTTTTTTTAGAACATAAAGTATTATAAATAATAAAAGTAATTAAAATAATACTAAATATAGAAAATGTTAGTGAATATTTATTAATTTTCATATTATATATATTATTTATATAATATATAATAAAAATGTCAAAAACCAAAAGGAGATCTAAAAAAAAAAGTGGAACAAAAAAAAATAAAGAAAGAAAATATTATCCAAATTCATTGATAGGCAAGGGAAGTTATAAAAGTGTATATGATTTAATTTCAGAAACAAACAAAGACAAAATAAGAGACGATTCTTTAACAATGGAAGAACGGGAAGCAATGAGTGTAAATATAAAAGGGAAAAAACATAAGAATATTGTATTAATTACGCCGAATAAAAAAATTATTACAGAAGAAGATATAAAAAATTTTAATAATGAGTTTGCTTTACAAAAAAATTTTGCCAAAAAAAAATTAGCGCCGAGCGTATTAGATAAAAAAATAAAAAAATTTAATGGTCTGGATAAATTATTTGCTTTAACATATAGATGTAATTTTAATATTTGCGACTATGATTATAAAAAAATTGAAAATAAATTAAAAAAATTGTTTGACCGAGTTTCCAAGGAAGGATATATATACACGGATATCAAAAAAGGTAATTTATGCGAGTTTAATTTATTACAGAAACATAAATCAAAAACAAACCATTTTGTATTTGTTGATTTTGATGAGAAATTTGTCTATAAATATGCCGGGTTTGATACATCTGGAATGAAAATACCAAAAGAAGAGATTGTTTCGGATATAATGGAATTTATGTTTTTAACAATTGAATTATATTTATGTGGAAATAATTTAAATTGTAAATTTTGTAAAAATATGGAAAATATAAAAAATAAAATTAATAAAATAATAAAAAAATATGAAAATGAAAAACTACCCATGATTAGTAATAAAAAAATAAAAACACTATTACATTTAACAGGTGTAAAAATACCATTAATTTATGTAGAAAAAATAAGACAATATGTACCTTTTATGAATCCATTGCAAGTAAATAATTATTATTTATCAAACACTAAAGATACATATAATAATATAAAATTATATTATAATGTTCAAAATTTATTAGTGAGCGACGAATCACCTTCAAACTCACCATCAACAAAATCAAGCGAGTTGGGACAATTAATTATTAAACCATCACCATCAACAAAATCAAGCGAGTTGGGACAATTAATTATCGAAGAATCACCATTATCATCTGACATTTTATCTCCACCAATTTTATTAAATATCTCCAATTTAAATCGGCTCAATAGAAAGGCGATTTAATAAATTAAAAAATTGATTTAAATTATTATGAATGATAATAATTTAAAATGCGAAGTTTTACAATTATAAAAAATAAACACTATTATAAGTCAGTAACAACATTTTTCAATCAAATTAAAAGAAATATGAAATTTAATAAAATTTTTAAAGAATCATTTTTACTAATTAAGTTTATAATTTATTGCTTTATAATTATAATAGCATTTATATTATTGTTGAGCAATAATATTTTGAATAAAATATACAAATTCGTTTTAACGACTTTAACTTTAATTTTAGATTTATTTGAAAATATAAATATACTTGATTTGCGGCGAAGAGTTATTCACGACACATCATATAAAGAGCAATATTTAATTAAATATTATTTATTTTTAAAAGATAGAAATTATTTCCCATTTAATATATTTATTCAAAAATTTATGAAAGGAGATGACTGCGAACATATGTATGATCAACCATGGGGTTTCTTTCATATTATATTATCTGGTGGATACTGGGAAGAAGTTCCTCACGATCAAAATGATTTGAATAAAGGAATACAAAAAATATGGCGGGAACCAGGATACTGGAATTGTGTCTCTGCAGATTATAAACACAGAATAGAATTAAAAGATGATATTAAACCATGGTGTATTTTCATACCATTAAATAAAAGGTCCGAATGGGGATTTTGGGTAAAAAAACATGAAGTTTGGGAAAAAATACCATCTGATATATATATAAAAAATAAACATCAATAACACACAAATAAAGACCAATTAAAATAACAATAATTAACATAAAGAAACAATTATATATTATATATAATGTTTGCTAAATACGTAATATTATTTTCTATTTTAATAAATAAATACACATTTGCTTGGAATCCGAATGATTATCCATTTTTACCTGCCAACGCGGATACGAGCAATATTAGAAAGCTGATAATAGACTCACAGGGGGCACATAAGAAAATATTAGATGTTGGTTGTGGATTGGGTTATTCAACGTCGACCACACCAGGTAGCGTTGGTATAGACGTAAATAAAAGAAATATTAAAAAAGCGCGTGATATTTTTCCAGAGAAAACTTTTAGACACTCATTTATAAATATTAAAAATTCGAACGAGGAGTATGATATAGTAACATCAATGTTTTTTTTACACGAAGTCCCACAGTATATTAGAAAAAAAATAATTATGGAGTCAATAAATATGGCAAAAGAGCGAGTAGTAATAGTAGATATAGATCCCGAATATGATGCAACGTTAAGTATGAGTAAAAATAAACCTTATTTAACTGATTATTTTAAGAATTCAAGGGATGATTTAAAATATTTTAAAGAGATTGTATTAGTGAAAGGATTGTTAAACATGTGGATATATGATAAAAAGGAAAATGATATAATTAAATCAGAATATGATATAGAAAATGATATAAATTATGAAAACTATAATGTATTAGAAATAGATAATTATCTTGGAAATAAACCGATGCCAATAATGACAGATAATCTACTTTTTGCGCAATAATTTATATGTTTTAATTTATTATATCTTCAATTTATTATAATAATTTATTATAATAAATTTTTAAAACATTCCTTTATTCATTTTTTTATTTGAGTTCTTTTTCCTATTGTGATTTGCGATTTTACTTTTATTTTTGTCTTTATTTTTGCGAGACTTTAAAATGTCTTCATTTGATATTTTTTTTTCGTTGTTTATATTTTTACTATTTTTATTATGATTGCTTATTTCTTTAATACTTTTATTGTGATTATCGTTGATTTTCATTAAATCGTCAATAATTATTTTTTTTCCATGTTCATCGCGTCTTATACCATCAATATCTAAATGACCAGGCAATGTTTTATTCATGATATCAGTTATATTAGTTATATTATATTAGAAAGATATTTTTATATAATTTTTATATATGTTTTCAGTGTAAAAAATTTTCGATATACCTTGAAATATTTTCTGCATCAGGAATATTAGCTTGATTAATAATTTTGGTTTTTATTTTTTTACCCTTTTCTTTTTTAAGATTTTTTATTTTAATACTTATTATTTCATTCACTTTTGAAATAGTATCTTTATATCCAAAAACAATCCATCCTGCCTGACTACCTGCAAAACTATCTTTGTCGGGAGGATAACCAGGATTAATAGATTCGATTCCCTCTGTTATGCAGTTATCAATTAATATATTGATTTCGGTTTGATAATTAAAAGGTGCTGTATGCATATGTTCGCTCAACAATGTATCTTTAACTTCATTTTGAAGTATTATGTTGGCTCCATTTTTAGATGGACCCGGAAAATTAGACATATAATCCATCATATTTAAATATAATTACAATAAATATTTAACTTTGTTTAATAAAGTTAAAAGTAAAAGTATAAAAGTATAAATATATTATAATTATAATTAATATTATACAATGAGATATATTATTTTATTTTTATTTAATTTAATGTCAACAAGTGGATTTTTGTATCAAAAATCGATTAATAGCAACAATAACAAAAAGGTTTATTATGGAAGAAAAAAAAATATCAACGAATATGATTATAAATACGATGACGAAGATATCCAGGATATGGAACACGTACAAGATTTTTATAACGAAAATAAAATAGTAAAATTTAAAGAAATATATAAATCAAAAACTAAGAAACAAAAACAATATTATAAAGATATAAATAATCAAAATATCAGCGTTGTAATCGCGTGTGGACCTGCAGGAACAGGCAAAACACTATTACCCACACAACATATTGCAAAATTATTAAAAACAACGGATACAAAAATTGTTTTAACCCGACCCCTAATAAGTGTTGATGAGGAGTTAGGTTATTTGCCTGGAAATATAAATAAAAAAATGGATCCGTGGATAATACCTATATTTGATGTGTTGAGAGAGTTCTTTCCACAAAAAACGATAAATGAATACATATCGAGCAAACAAATAGAAATAGTTCCATTGGCGTTTATGCGCGGAAGAACATTTAAAAACACTTTTATAATTGGGGACGAATTACAAAACACAAGCAACAAACAAATGTTAATGTTGTTAACAAGATTAGGCGAAGAGAGTAAAATTGTGATAACCGGTGATATTAGTCAGTCTGATAATAATGAAAATGGTTTATTGGATTTGTTAAATAGGATTCAATACAAAGGCTATGATGAAGAACGGTTAAATAAAAAATCAATATCATTGGTTAAATTTTCTAAAGAGGACATACAGAGGAGCAAGATCGTCGATACAATTTTAGATATATACGAGGATTAGTATTAAAATTTGATTTATCCTAAAATTGATTCACAATATTAGGATATATTATACTTCATAAAATAAACATGAATACAGTTAAACTTATGAATACCATGAACCTTATGATGATGCAGGAATTTGTTGTTATGGATCTAAAAAACCCAAATTACTACATTAATAATAAGAATTTTAATACTCTAAATAAGAAGTTCCGCTCATACAATAATCATTATCACAACCGAAATAAGGCTCTAACCAATAGTAATAATAATAAATTTGTTCCAAATTATAATAAAAATTTTCAAAAACGTAATAATTATTGGTAGAATTGTAGAATTGTAGAATTGTAGAATTGTAGTATTGTAGTATTTTTTTATTGAAATAAATTTTTTATTTAAATCTTTCTGTTATATTTGTTATAAATTGATACTGGTTTATAACAAATATAGATAAGTAATTGAATATATTATAGTTACGATGAATAAAGTTTTGAGAAAAAGTATTCCATATATAGTAAATAAATCACCAATACAAGTTGAGGTAACTGAAATACCAAAAGTAAAATTTTTTAGAATAATTTACAATATAGTTGAAATATCACCACCTTATTGTGTGATATGTAATAAATTTTTAACAAATTTTACTTGTGATAATTTAATACGTCCCAAAAATTGTCCATTAAATAATAAATAATCTACTAATCTTCTAATCGATTAATCTACTTGTTCCATGGTTGATTCCTCTTCGTCTTCGCTCTCATCAAGTTCTACATCTACACCAACTTCTTTTTTTTCATCATCTTTATTTACAATTTCTTCGTCGTCGCTATCATCGTCGTCGATAGATAAACCCAATTGTATCATTTTATTAAATTTACTCGCAAACGCCGAAGGATCTTCGATAGTAAAACCAGACGTGAGAAGTGAAATATCATATAAAAGGTGGGTAATATTTCCAATAATTGGATCGTCCTTATTCTTTTTATACTTCATATTAAGTTCGTTGATGATTTTATTTTTTGGATTAATTTCCATCTCTTTTTGCTTCATCATATACTGCAACATATCATTGTTGTTAAGTGCTTGTGCTTTCAAAATTCGTTGCATATTAGCACTATAACCGTTGTCATCGGTCAATAGACAACACGGTGAATCAATAACACGAGTGCTAACATTAATATTTTGAATTTTATCTCCCAATACTTCTTTCATTTTTTTGGCTAATTCACCAAACTCCTCCTTTAATTTGGTTTCCTCCTCGGTATCATCGCCAAGATTAAGCGATTTGCTTGACGCACTTACCATTTTTTTATCATCATATTCGTTTAACTGTTTTGAGACATATTCGTCAATCGGATCAGTATAAAATAACACGTCGAATCCCTTGTCCTTTAGTTTCTCTAAAAACGGAGAATTCTCTACCGATTGTATGCTCTCACCACCAATGAAGTAAATGCTATCTTGGCCGTCTTTCATTTCCCCAACATAATCATCCAGCGAAATCATAGAATCACGATGTTTTAACGAGTTGTACCTTAGTAGTTTTGATAGCTTTCCGCGATTTTTTTCATCGGTATGAAGTCCCAATTTAATATTTTTATGGAATGCTTTATAGAAAGTTGTATACTCATCCGGTTTATCCTCGGATAATGATAACATCATCTCAATTGATTTCTTCACTAACTGTAAATTAATCTTGGACAACGTCTTATTTTGTTGCAATAATTCGCGCGAAACATTAAGTGGAAGGTCTTTGCAATCAACAACACCCTTGATAAATGATAACCACTCAGGAATTAATTTCTCACAATCATCCATAATAAAGACTTTCTTAACATATAACTTGACATTTGTTTTATCTTTATTTTCTCCACCATTAAACATATCAAAAGGCGCTCTTCCCGGTAAATAAATAATTGAACTAAATTCAATATTACCTTCTACGTTAAAATGTAAATGTGCTGCCTCTTCATCGTGGTCTTTTGTTATACTTTTATAAAATTCTTTATATTCTTCATCTGTTACAGTAGATTTATCGCGACACCAAATTGGTTTTTGTTTGTTTAGATGCTCCATTTCCTTTACCGTTTTAGTAATAACCTTTTTAATAGAAGCCTTTTCCGTATCTTCGTCCGTTACATCTTCAATTACTGGCTTATCATCCTCGTCGTTAACTTCCTCGTCGTTAACTTCCTCGTCGTTAGCTTCATCGTCATCAACCTCTTCTTCAACCTGTTTCACCGTCATAAGTTCAATATCATAATCTACATATTGTGAATGTTTATTAATAATATCTTTCAATGTAGTCTCATCCAAATAATCTTTTGCGTCGTCTTTCAGGTGAAGAACGAGACGAGAACCACGTTTGAGGGTTGCTTCGGCCACCGGATCAATGGTATATTCTTTACTTGCAGTTGAGCGCCAGACAAACTCATCGCCATCATGTGTTTTGGTATATACTTCAACTTGATTAGCAACTAAAAAAGCAGAATAAAAACCTACACCGAATTGACCGATTAAATTCATATCTGATTTTTCACCCTTCTCCTGCAGATATTTCGTAAAATTTTTAGTTCCTGAACGAGCAATTGTTCCAAGATTGTTAATTAAATCTTTTTCTGTCATACCGACACCGTCATCCTCAATTGTTAAAGTGTTATTATCTTTATCGGGTATAATGCGAATTTTCATATCGGTATTTTCTTTTAAAACATCTTGATTGGTTAAAGATTCGTGTCTAATTTTATCCAAAGCATCAGAAGCATTAGATACTAACTCCCTTAAAAAAATATCTTTATTGCTATAAAAACTATTTACTATCAAACCCATCAACTCGCTCATTTCTGCCTCAAACTCGTGCTTGCTCATAATATTGTATAATCCAATGTATTATTTAAATGATTTCATAATATATTATTTTTGAATATATAGTAATCGTTGTTTATTAATTATTAATTATTAATTATAATTTATAGTATTATTTTCTAAAAAATTTTTTTTTAATTTCATAATTTGTTGACTTGTTAAATTGTTTATTTTACAACCGGTCCCACTACAACATACATGTTCTATAGTCATCTTACATCTTGCCTTTCTTAAAAATTTATTACATATTTTTTTTGTTTCAAAATGAATAAAATTGCCATTAGAATTATTTATAGAATTATTTATAGAATTATTTATAGAATTATTTATAGAATTATTTATAGAATTATTTATATTTACATCAAGATATTTTCTCGTATTTAATTTTTCATTATTATTATTATTATTATTATTATTATTATTATTAATAATACATTTATTTAACTCTATAGAGACACGACATAATGGGCATTTATTATTTAATTTGCTTGAAAATAAATTATCTATACAAGTGTTACAATAACGATGTTGACATTCTAATGTGATTGAATTATTGTTAATATTTATATTTTCCAAACATATAGGACAATTTTTATTAATATCAATAGTTAAAAATGTAATCATAATAATTATCTTAATTATATTTTTTTAAATGTAAATCAATTTAAAATTAATAAAAAAATAAATTGATTTGTATTATAATATAAATTTATTATGTTAACAAATGTATATTTCGGAAGAATTTAAGATAAATATTATTGCCAATATGATAATATTATTATATAACTTGATATTATTATTGTTAAGTTATATAATTTTTAAAATTGTTATTATCGTTTTTAAAATAATTATTATGATAAAGAATTTTGTAATTAGATTTGTAAGCGAAATAAGCATATTTATTATTTTTATATATATTTATAAAGATTTGTTGTTGATATAAATAAATAAATAAATTTATTTAATTAATTAATTTATTTATTGTATTTATTAATTGTTCCTGTATTTTTATAGTTAATCCCTTTTCAATATTTTCAAAATTATCTTTATTTTTTTTTGTTAGACTATATTCAATCCAAAATACACTAACCGCATTTTCATATGTTATATTTTTATTAGATAAACAAATGATCGCATTAGCAATATTCACACTATTATCGCGAGAATTAGATTTAATATAATCAAAACCTTTTTTAAACATGATATTTTGATCTTCTTCGGTGATATTCATTATAAAACCTTGCTCTATTATAAATACTCGTGCATCATTAGTATTTTTATCAATTTTATATTTAATTACATATTTAATCTAAAAATTGAACGACAAATATTGTATATTATTCATTATAATTTAATAACTTTTATAACTTTTTAAAATGGATGAGTGCACCAGACTTAATTTTTGTTTGCCGAATGAAATACTAAATAAAATAGCGAAATATTCCCTACCAATTTATAGAAAGCCAAGTCATGGTATCATCATGACAAGGCAGTATAATATAATTAAACTACAAACCATAAAAAAAATAGATAATATTGTTAGGAATTTTTGTATTAACGATAATATAAAGCAAAATAATAATAATAAAGTTATTGGAAATGTTCCAAATTATGATATAAAGTTTCTGGATAATTTGCAATTGGGTGAGTTATTTAATAATCCACTCCAAGATACAAAATATTTTCGTATAATAGCATCTCATCTCACACAAGATAAATTGCGTTCTATCTTAACAAATGTAAAGCAGTATATGTTAAAAAATAATAAATATAAGAAAACACGTCTAAAAAATTTATTCTTACAAAAAAAAAATATTTACATTAAAAAAAATAATGTAAAAACAATTTCTTCAATATTGAAAATAACTAAAAAACATTGCGATAAAACAAGTAAACCGCGATTAATAGTTTATGAGAGGGAGAACGATGGAACATTACATTTGGTAAGAAATATCGCATTTCTCTTAAATAACATAACGTTTTTCGAACAAGGCGAGGAGTCGCAAGAAAATAAAATACAATATTTATTTAAATGTTATGCGACGTTAATGAATGATAATTTTAATAGATTTGGGACCAAAACATCATCAACGCAACGAGGAGGTCTATTAAGAACGCTTTGGCCTATTTACAACCGTCGGAAATATTTAAATAAATTACATAAATGTCAAATAAAAAAAACTATCGGTAAATCTAATAAATTAGTTAAAGTTCGCTAACTCTATCATCAATTATAGTCTCTATTACTTTATTAATATTAGTATTATTTTTTTCATTAATAAAATTAGTAAAATTAAAATTTGCTATTACATCACTATCATGCAAATCTTTAAAAATAAGTAAAGTGGTTAAAATAAAAACCACAATAATTAGAAAGTTAGTTATGTAAGTTTCCTTATTTATTTTATGATTTAATTCATAATTTTCTTTTTTAGTCTCAATAAATTTGTTATCATAGTTTTCAAATTCATCCACTATCAAATCTTTTATTTCGGTTAACGTATTGTTAAAATTATCGATCTCTTCTTTATATGAACTCATTTTTTCATCAATTGTATTAATATATTTTGCATGCGTGATTAGTGTATTATTTTGATCATTTGATTTACAACTTATTTGATTCATAGTATAATTAAAATTATTAATCCATTCATTAATTTCATTTTTTTCGTATTCATTAATTTCTTTTTCTTGAAGATCAATACCAGTTTTAATATTATTGTTATTGTTATTATCGTTATTGTTATTATCGTTATTGTGATACATTATGCTTTTGATTTTTTGAGTAAAAAGTAAAAATAAATCTGCTTCAATTTATAGATGTATTATTTTATTCATAGTATCAATACGTTCAAGGGTTTTATCTATATTTGACTTATTAATACCATTGAATAAATAATCTGTTTCGGGTTTAATTTCATTTTTTTTTATTTGTGTGATACAACATTAATTTTTTTTGTAATATTATCGATTTTATCTTTATCGTTCAAAATATTAATATTTAAATCGTATTTTTCAGTTAACAAAGATATTGCGAAATAAATAACGAATCTTCTTTTTTTTTTCACGCCCGTTGTGTATTTAATAACAAATATATCCAACAATGCTTCGCTTATTCGTTTAATTATTTTATTGTTTCTTTTTTCGATTTCATTAAAAATTACATCCCATATTAACCATATTGGTTCTTTTTGAAATTTTTCGTTAACATTATATTCTCTCCGATCACAAATGCATGTTTCCTTTTTATTTTTACATATTATTTCATAATCTAACAACCACTCTAACCAATAAGATGCCAGAACTGCGTTTTTAGAATCACTGCTAATATGATAGGCAAATTCATTTATAGATATAAGCAGTTCTTTTGGATCCTCTTTTCTAAATACTTTTCCAGTATAATTTATGTTGGGTGCTTTAAGTTTTGACGCGATATTGGTCATATCATAGTCCTCGCCTTTTTTTATTTTTATTGGTTCAAACGCATGTTTTTTTCTCGATAAGCATAGAACGGTAATAATTTCGGCAAATATTTGCCTTACTTTATTATTATTACGCATACTAAGTTCATTATCAATATAGCCGTTAACAAGTATATTTTTGAAATTATCAAACCTGTTAGAAATATAAATAGGTAATTTAGGATTACCAAGATGTATATATTTTGAAATATATAAAATTATTATTTCCCAAAGCTCGATGTAATGACCTGCACAAATAAATTCGGCGCTCCAGTAACACGATTCTTCTAAGCGGGATTTTTGAATACAATTAATTAATTCTTTTTTAACTTTAGATTTTTCATATTTAGAAAATGTAATTTTACTAAATTCTTTAGGATTTCGTTTATCATTAATTTCGGTCATATATTATTTTTCAGACAAAAAATATAACATTAATACATATATACATATATGGGAAATCAAAGAATATCTTTAACAAAAATTATAAAGAAATTAACTTGGTGTGAGAAAACCTTTTATTTTTTTTTACTGTTAATTGCTTTTATGATTACATTAAATTATGCTAAAAATTATCACGGAATCAAAGAGAATTTTGAGAAAAGAGGCGAATTAGTAGTTAAAAAAGGTAATAATGTTTATGACGATTTTTATGCAGACATATATGATAAATTGGTTTTCTCTCAACAAAAAAATGAATTTGAATTAGGAACTATGAAAAAAATAACAAAATTATCAAAAACCAGTAATATATTAGATATAGGAAGTGGTACCGGGCACCACGTTGCCGAATTCACAGGCAAAGGGTTTAAAGCCCAGGGTATAGACATCTCTCCCTCAATGGTTAAAATATCTAAAGATAAATACCCGGGAAGCAAATATGTAGTCGGCGACGCTTTAAATGGCATGACATTCCCACAACAATCATTTACACATTTAACTTGCTTATACTTTACGGTTTATTATATTAAAAATAAACGTCTATTTTTTGAGAATTGTTATAACTGGTTAGCGCCTGGTGGTTATTTACTTTTACATTTAGTTGATCGCGACAATTTTGATCCGATATTACCTGCTGGCGATCCATTGACAATTATTTCCGCACAAAAGTATGCTAAAAAACGTATAACATCGTCCGCCGTTAAGTTTAAAGGTTATGATTATCGCGCTAATTTTGATTATCAGCCTAAAAAAGATTTAGCATTAATGAACGAAGAATTTAAGAATAGTAAAACCGGAGACATACGAAAAAACGAGCATGTATTATATATGCCTACTCAAAAATATATTCTTTCTCTCGCAAAAGATATCGGTTTTATTTTACACAGTAAAAATAGCATGGTAAAATGTCAATACGATAAACAGTATATATACATACTTCAAAAACCAAATTGATAGGTTAAATATATTATGTAAAAATATTATCACATAATAAATGTTTTACATCATATTTGGTATTTTATTCTTATGCTTAATCTTAAGAGGTATATTTAAGATTAAATTTCATTTTTGGAGCGTCCAACCGGTATTTCATATTTATGATTTACACCATTGGTTTAATCCGTATAAAGTAATTGAAACAGATTTACCTACAGTTAATAAATATGTTAATATAATTGATATACGAACATATTCAATAAATGAAATAAGCGAATTGGATACAACAAAATTTTGTAATTTTTTGAAAAGCAATTATTTAAGAAACAAAAGGTCAGAGTATCTTCCAGACGAGAGACATATTATGGAATATCTAAAGTCCACAAATAAATCATCTTTTATTAGTATATACAGAAAACCCAAAATATTATATACTGGTAGTAAAAATATAAATAATATAATTATTAACGATAATGAAATATGTAGTGTAATTTCTGCTAAAGTATTGAACATTACTTTTAAAAATAAAAAGACATTTCCATTGTATTATATCGATAATTTATGTGTTAATCCAGATATGAGGAAACAAGGTATTGCACCAAAATCAATTCAAACATTATATTATAATATACGTCGTAAAACTGAAGAAATCAATACATATTTATTTAAGCGCGAAGGAGAGATGAATGTGATTGTTCCACTAACTACATATGATTCTAAATGTTACGATGTTGATAAATTGCCGATTCTTAATTTTCTGCATGCGTCAATGAAAGTAATTGAAATAAATAAACAAAATATTAATTTATTTATGAATTTTTTAACAGAGAAAAAAGAACTACTTGAATGTATTATTGTTCCAGATCTAACAAATATTTTAAACATTATTAATGTTGAAAATGTTATCTTGTATGGTATAATTGAAAATAATAAATTAATCTCGGTATACGTGTATCGTGATTCTGCAACTACTTATGACGAAGGTTATTCATTGGAATTAATAAATTCTTTATCATTATGTCATGATAAACATTCGTTTCTTTGTGGTTTATCTGAATCATTAAATATGTGTGTTAAAAAAATGAATAAAAAGAAAGTGGATATTACAAAATTATTAATAGAAGAAATTGGAGATAATAAAATTTTTACTAAATATTTAGAAGAAAACTATATTAATTATTTATTTAAAAGTCCTTGTGCTTTTTTTTTATATAATTACGTTTCTTACACATATTCTTCTGATAAATGTTTTTTTTTATATTAAATTATCATACAATAGTTAATATAAAAGGTGTTATAACAGATTATCAGATTATTATCTTACATATTTTCCTGCACGGGCGAATGAATCAACTATAAATATCATGAAAACGCCAACAAATGAATACAAAATAATTTCTTCTGTAACATGACCTGTTTTTTCGTCGCGTCCTTCTTCTATCAAAAGAATTATTTTATCGAGTTTATTAACTAAATCATCTTTATTTGTAAATGACGAAGAACTCATTTGTGTGTAATATGGCACGTTTGCTTTGTAATAATCTTCGGCTTGACTACTTTTAAGTTCCTGATATGAAACGGGCGTTATAGAATTGTCAGAATCAGCATGTAATTCGTTATCGGTACTTATATTTTCGGATTCACTATCATTTCTTAAATCAATTCTCTCTGAACCAGCCGATTTAGGCATAGCGTGTGGTGTAAAATCTGCTAAACCACTATCATCGCTCGATGGTTTATTGTGTATCTCATTAATAATCGCATTTAAAGATGAATTTTGTTTAGATGTTTGTTTCTTAATGGTTTTGTTTTTAGCTAACTTTTTCTTTTCTGTTATAGAAAAGTCATTATTATTAACATTATTAATATTATTATTACTATCATTAAAATCTGAGTATGCTAAAGAAGTGCTCATGTCTACTATATGAAAATGAGATATTATTATTTTATATATTTCCTTAAATATTCTCTATTGTTAATTTATAATGAAGAAACAAATGAAATTTAAAATGGAATTACTTATTCTGCCGATTGTATTATTATTTATTTACTTTAGACCAACATTTTTGGTAAATTTTAGTTCAACGTTTTTAGGCAAAGTATTAATGTTGGGTTTAATAGTATTAGCAACACTTAAAAACAAATGGTATGGTGTTTCAGCTGCGGTGTTAAGTATTATTATTACAGAGATGGGAATGATTGAGGGCATGGACGATATGGGTGGTGATGATATGGGCGGCGACGATATGGATGATATGGATATGGATGAGAAAGCTATTATGGCGTCTATGGACGAAATGAACGGCGATGAGGGCGGCGGTGCAGATGCGGATGATATGGACGCAAGCGACGAAATGATGGATTCTGAAGATACATCCACCAACGATATGGTTTCGGATGATGCTGTTGATGAGACAGGCGGCGAGGATATGTCAGGAGATCAGGAACCGTTTTCACTTATTAATAATTTTGGTATTACAGGAGGTAATGAAAGATTATATATGGATGAAAAACTAAGAGCAAAAAGTTCGAATGATTGCTTATACTAATTTATTTTATTAATATATAATAATGCATTGTATATTAATTATTTTATTATTTCTGTTAATTACATTATCAATTGTAAGTGGTCGCAATAAGGAGCCTTTTATAGAAAGTTTGAATGTTTATAAGAATTGTAAAAAAATAATTAGAGAGAAGCGTGAAAATATTGAAACCTTTTCAAAAAATAAAGTAGACGATGTTAAATATAAAGTGAGACGATTTATAAGACAAAGTGGTTTATAATTTTCTCACTATTTAGTAATGGTATCAAAATTACCTAAAAAAGAAAGTGTCGGTGTTTTAAATTTATTAACGTCATTAAATAGCAGCAAATATATGTTTGGTTTGATGATGTTAATGTTAAATATAGGATCACGTTATATTGAACTTGGATTTACAAAAACACAAGAACAGGCGTTGCGAAGTGGGTTGGGTCGCGAATTATTAATTTTTTCCACAGTTTTTATTGGTTCAAGAGATGTGGTAACTTCAATATTGATGACAGCGGCATTTATTATTTTATCCGATTACATATTTAATGAAAATAGTCGCTTTTGTGTTCTTCCCGAAAGATTAAAAAAAATATCGGAAATAGTAGATAAAAATAATGATCTTGAAATCTCACCGCAAGAAGAGGAACGAGCACTCGAAATATTGCGAAAGGCAGATAACCAAAAAAAATATATGCATCAGGGTATTTTAAGTAGTTTCTTAGCAAACGCACAGTTTTAATAATTATTTTAGGTAAAATTGATTTATAATTAGCAAATTATTATTATGTATTAAAAACTTTTATACACAAAAATATAATGAAACGAATCATTTTTACACTCTTCTTTGTTGCCACAAATGTTGAATCGGTTAATATAGGGGCAACTTTTGGAACAAGGTGCCGTTCAATGAAAAACAGATTTAATGAAAATAAAAATTTTTATATGAATGATATTAACAGCATTTATAATTTACCTTCATATTCTAATTCTAATTCTAATTCTAATTCTACTTCCACTGCAACTTCCACTTCAAGTTCGACGTCTTATTATTCAGAAAATACTATTAAAAAAAAACTTCGAGTTAATTATAAAATAGCCAAAAAGTGTTCTAACTTATTTGTCAACAAAAAAATTAAAATGTTATATGATAACCAGAATGAAATTATTGATAAAACAATTTGTTTTGTTAGTGATAATTTAATAAATGAGTTGCTTTACCTTTTTAAAATATACCATTTAACAAATGATAATACAAATTCATTTATATATATTGTAATATATGAGTCTGTCTGGATAAGTTATAAGGTATTGTTACTTAATAGAAATAATAAAAATAATGAGGAAGGTGTCTCATACGAAGACTCGCAAATATTATTTCAACAACTAATAATAAATATTATAATATACATTACTGTAAAAAATATATTTTTAAATACGCTGGTTAAAGTTATTGGAAATTAATTATCTTTAAATAGAGCCTTAATCTCATTATTCGGGTAATGATATGCGTGGTCGGGTTGGTCATCAGAACCATCTTTAATAACATGATATTCGCCGGAGTATGTGTTTAGATCATAAATATTAAAGTTATCGTCCAAATTAAATTGTTTTGTTCTTGTTGAAAAATTAATGCTAATACTTCCCTCCTCACCACTAATAATTCTATGAAATATTCCAGCAGGCCAGACAATCATCGCAGAACCATCATAATACAGTTTATCATTTTTATAAATTTTATCCGGCGTTACAATAAAAGATGCCTTTTTTTTCTGTTTGGGACAAAATATATCAATGTATCTTGTACCTTGTAGAACCATAAGATTATCATCTTGTCCTGGATGCATATACCATGGACGCTTGCACGGCGGAACCGAATCTTCGACCGGTCCAGGCGATATACTATTTGACATGTGAATTACTTTATCGATTCCATCAATACGGGGTATATCTGACGGAACCATTTCATCAAAAATAACGCCGGATGTTCTCCTTAACATTCTTAGTGGAATGAGACGATACATTGTTATTATTATTAATACAACGTGTTTTTTAAATCACTTTGATAAATAATAAAAATTGATATAAAAATATAGCATGGTTAAACTATAACTTTGATATTATTATTTTTTTATTTTTATTTTCATTTTTGGAGTATTTATTATCCGAGCGATCCGTAGTCGTGGTTCCCGGTATGCAATAACACTATTCTTTTATCTGCGTAAATCTCTCCACCATTCTTATTTAATAGTAGAGAGAAATGATAATCTTCAGTTAAATATTTTGAATTTACAACATTACAATCAAAATAATTATAAACATTTTCATATTTTCCGTCATTTATATTATCATGTGGCAATGTAAATGTTTGAATACAGGATTCTATTTTTTTTAATCCCGCTTTCTTTAACATCATAAATCCGGTTGCTGCAAACTCTACTTTTATTAAATTTTCGTTATCTTCCTTTATTTGTATTGGTTGATATAATTGACTGCTTGAAAGTATATTAATATTTTTCCCCGATTCATGTTTGCTAACATAATACTGTTTATTTGGGTATACCCCAATAACACATTCTAAATCATGTTCAAGTAGATTCATTACATCTTGTGGTTTCCAAATTATGTCTGCGTCAATAAATAACATATGTGTAAAGTTTAATTCACTATCCATAAAATTATGTGCCAACATATTTCTTGCTCTTGTAACAATTTGATTATTAATAAACTTTACAGTATGCTTAATATTTTTTTCATTCAAAAAATTACACGTGTTAATTAGACTTTCGGTGTATTTACTTGTAACTTGGAAATTATAGCAAGGTGTAGCAATAAATAAGTGTATTTCCTCAGGTTTATCGTTAATTTCTAATTTAATATTATTCATTTTAAAAATATTCGCACTATATTTTTATATTTATTTCGTTTAATAAATATAAAAATAATTATCAATATTTATGTAAGAGTATGACTGATAATTATAATATAATTTGCGATAAACAAAATATAATATTAAAAAAAAATAAAGAAAATAAAAACTTTCTTTTGGAACTAACGCTCGTAAATAATAATATAGATATTAAAAAAATCATCAGTTTTAAAATTTATGAATTAATGTCCGAATTAAATAAAGATATTATTGAAAAAATACTTATCGAAGATACCGAAATGGAAGATAAAAAAAATATATTGTTCGTTTTTAAACATATCTGTCAAGAATTCGGAATTCCAAAAAAATATATGTATTTGGAAACAGAAATCATATCAGATGTAAATAAAGAAAACTTTAAAATAATCGGCAAATCAATCAAATATGATGATGTTATTGAAAATAGTGAGCAGGTAAATTCAGATATTTCTCTCCTCAATATTACTTTAGAAGAGGATAATAAAATGAATTTAACATATGAATTTAATATTGAGTTCGATGAAAATATACCGATATATATGGAAAATATGTTCGGGTTATTAATGAAAAAAATATTTTATAACTTAAAAATATTTATAGAAAACATTCAATAATACTATAATGACAAGCAACGGGTTTTTTATTAACAGTTTTTTTGTCTTAAAAAGTTTTGTAATATTCTTTGAATATTGGTTTTTAATTTTATTACGATTTAACAGTATTAATTGTTTTAAATATAGTATTAAAAAACTGGGAGGTTTAAATATATTTTATGTAAAAATATTTCAATCATTATCTACAAATGTTAATATATTAACAGAAGAGCAGGTTAATTTTTTAACGAACTATACGGACAATGTTCCTTACACAGATGATGATAAAGATATATCTTTTTTGGAAACAATGATGACAATTTCTAATAAAAATAATGTCTATTTTACGATAGATAATATAAATAAAAAAACTTATCTTCCAGAACCAATAAATTCTGGGATGATTGCGTTGGTTTATAGTGGCAAATTAAACCATGAAAAAATTATTATTAAAGTCATGAGAAAGGATATAGAAAACAAATTGATTTTGGCATTGGACGGGATAGAGTTTTTAATTAATACAATTAAAGTATTTCCTTTTATTAAAAAATTAAATCTGGACGTTGTTTTTGGAGAGAATAAAAAAAATTTATTGTTACAAACCAACTTTATAAATGAGAAACAAAACATGCAGTTGATGAGCAAAAACTTTAAAAATATAGATTATATAGTAATTCCCACCCCATATGAAGATTATACCGAATTAAATAAGAATATTATCGTAATGAATTATTTGGATGGTAATAAAATAAACGATTTGAAACAAGATGACAAAGATGAATATTCTATATTGATGGCGAAATTTGGAATAAAAAGTTTATTATTTGATAGGTTTGTTCACTCTGATTTACATGCAGGAAATATTTTATTTATTAAAGATAACAACAATAAATTACAATTGGGTATATTGGATTTTGGTGTTATGGAAAGTTTAAATAAGGAGGAACAGTACGCTTTTTATAAATTCTTCATAAAATTTTCAAAAATAGATAATTATAAACTTCTGGGTGATAATTTTCTTGATGATTTCTCCGAACCGAAGGATGTAATAAATAAATTATCTATATACGACAATAATACTTTGAGAGAAAAACTGGGACTTATAGCGGCAAGTATATTCAACAAAAATAAAAATATTACCGCCAAAGATATGTATGATGTTAATGCTATATTATATTCATATAACTTAAGACTGTCTAAAACATTTTGTAGAATTCAAGTGTCACAAATTATAGGAGATAGTGTAAGCAGCAATTTAAATAATAAGATATCTTATATGGAAAATATTAAAAAAGTAAGCAATATTATGTTTGCTAATGAAATAGAAAACTTAATAACATAAATTTTATTAATTAATAAATAATTTAAGAAATAAATAATTTAAGAAATAAATAATTTAAGAAATAAATAATTTAAGAAATAAATAATTTATGATAACGTAAAAGTTAACATTAATCACGATGAAAACAAAGACAATAAGACATATACTTCATTATTAAATAATAATAAATGTATTATTTGTAAAAATGAAAAACCGCATTTAATTAATTGTAATTCTTTTTATTCATGTTCTTGTAAATTATGTTATTCTTGTTTACAATTACAATTAAATAAATATTTGCAACCTTATGATATAGTTTGGCAAGGTGAAGATGATAAAGAATTTTATATTGATGACAATGATGATATTGGTGGACTATACTGGTCGTGTCCAACATGCAGCAATAAAAATGTAATTACAGAACATCAACTTATCAATTGTGCTGATATAAAAAGATCAAAAGAAATGGCATTATTATTTATAAAAAAAAATTAAAAAATTTGATAACATAAAATTTATTAATTATTAAATTGAAATATTTAATAAGTAATAACTATATTAATAAAACTATGAATTTTATATTAATTGACGGAAGCTATTATGTATTTTATCGCTATCATGCTTTATGTGTTTGGTGGAAATTGGCAAAACAGGAAGATGAAACAGACATACCGTTTGAGAATGAACGATTTATAGAAAAATATAAGGAGACATTTGTTTCTAAAATTCATGAAATAGAAAAAAAATTAAAAATAAAGGATGCTATTACCTATGTTGGAAAGGATTGCTCAAGAAAGAATATATGGCGGAATAAAAACATAGACGACTATAAGGGCGGAAGACAAAGTTGCAATCATATGAAATTATTCTTCGATATTGCTTATAATAATGATAATATTAATGGCACAGAAATGGAAACAAAAACAAATTTATTTACACAGGCAGGGTGTAAAAGAGTAATCGAAGAGAACAACGTTGAAGCAGATGATATTATAGCACTAACATCAAAACATATTTTACTAAAATATCCTGATGCTAAAATATGGATTATTACAAGTGATATGGATTATTTACAATTGGCATGTGAAAATATAACATTGATGAATCTTAAATTTAAAAAACTAACAGACAGCAAGGCTTGTTTTAATGATGCTAATAAAGATTTGTTTTGTAAAATAATAACAGGGGATAAAAGTGATAATATACCTTCTGTATTTCCGAAATGTGGAATTAAAACGGCAGAAAAATATTATAACGATAAAGAGCTATTTGAAAAAAAATTAGAAACGACACCGAATGCTAAAGAATTATATGAGAGAAATAGAATGATTATAGATTTTAATTACATTCCGAAAGAATATGTGAACAATGTTAATGAAATTATTAAAGATATTTAAAAAAAAATATTTAAAAAAAAATTTGACATTGTTATCATTTTTTGAAATTATTAATATCTAAATCTAAACCATTATTTTTTGCCGATACAGAATTTATTTTATAAGAAACTGATCTATTATTTCTTGTATTTGATGAATTATTTCTTGTATTTGATGCGCTATTTTCTAATAATTTTTTATCAATATCCGAAACACTTTGGGAAACTATGCTCATTAGGTTCTCTCCGGCTATAACCAAATTGTTATAGCCAGATTCTGTATCTTTAATTGTAGAATCTAAATTATTTAATTTTGATTCTGATTCGGTAAGTGATGTTTTAATTTCGTCAATTTCATTTTGTATATCTGTTAGTTGACTTGTTAATGAAGCAATTTTATTAGTTTGGACATCTCTCTCATTGCTTATATCAATTCTATCTTTTTTTAAAATTTCAATGACATTTTTTAAATTCTCCATTATAAATAATAATAGGAATTTTACATATAATTTAAACGATTTATATATAATATCTAATTAAATATTACATATTAAATATTAGATGATATCGTTAGATATTGATAATGAAGACCATATTATAACTATTAAAAATCCTCTTGTAGATGATAACAACATTATAAATAAGGAAATTTGTAATGATAAATATACAGTGGAAATTTATGAAACGGAAGATGAAAAAAATTGTGTGATATGTTTAGAAATTTATGATAATAAAAAAAATCCATGTATTTTACATTCAAAATTATTAAATGCTGAATGTGATTGCAAATATTATATACATAAAACATGTTTTGCTAAATGGTTAAAAAATCGTCCCACAAACGAAATGAATTGTTTAATATGCTCGAGTAAAGCAAAACCATTATTAACATATGAACAACTTTGTGACGAATTAGTAAGAAAACCGTGTTGTAAGCAAACGGTTAGTTGTATTTATAAAATGGTTGTTTGGTTTTGTTTATTAACAGTATGTTGGTTATTTTTGGGAATTTTGGAAGAGCGTTATTCTATTAATAATTAATAAAAATACTATTTTAATATTTTAATATTTTAATATTTTAATATTTTAATTTTGTTTGTTCAACCATGCCATTATAATCTTTATCACTAATGTTAAAAGCAGATCCGCGTATTTTTCCATTCCGGTTTAATTCAAGTTCTTCGTCTACAAATCGTATGTCAAGCGTTCGCTGGTGCGTGTAAAGTCCGGCATCTTGCATTGGCAAAACCCACGCAACATCATCGCTTTCATTATGATGCGAGTGCCACCATCCAGGCGGTGTTATAAATACGCCTCCGGGTGTCCAATTACACCTAATAGGATTTATAATATTACCGTCGGTGTCTACTTCTTTTCCCATAAGCGTATACACATTCGGATTTCCAGATACTGCAAGATCTAACGCAACGCTGTTGTGTCGATGTGCGCGCTGTGTGTTTTTGGGTGGTATAGAATTCAATAGACTCCATAAAACATGTGTCAATGTTTTTGTTTGTTCACATGCCTTATTTCCCAATAGAACGCCGAGACGATTTCTTTCACCTTCCACGTGTGAGTGTTTAATAGTTTCTATTTCAGAAATCATACTTTCACGCTTAAATAACGTTGGTTCAAACTTCGCTTTTGTTGGAGAAACACCGAGATATTCCATAAGAGGTTCATCATGAACCCAATATAGCGCTGCGCCACCAAAATTATCGGCACTAATACACGTGTGTTCAATAACTCCTTTGGTAACAGGAACTACAAACAAATCTCCAATTTCCCATGATATTTCACCGTGTTCTGATTTTGTCAATCCGTTTCCTCTAATAACATAAAATGCTTGAGAAGTAGCGTTTGCCGTTGTTTTTATGGTATCGCCTATACAAATTCGCACGAACGAAGCCATAAGATTAGGAGATGTACAATTATAATTAATATCAAGCTCTTTATTGACTTCAAACCCTATAATACGAGTATCTCCATTTTCATGGAGTGTTGGTGGATGTTCGAGAACAGGAATATGTTCCATTTTTGGATTTGCTGCAGAACCATATTCGTATATAGTTGCTTCACCAGACCATTTAATTTCTTCTTCTGAAAGCATTTACTATGATAAATGTTATATTATCTCTATATTTTTTTCTCATTTTAATAAAGAAGATTAATAAATAATAAATAAATTATTGAAGACTTTATATATTATTGAATATGTTATATATGATCTCTAATAATTAAATTAAATATAATTTTATTTATAAAAAATCATATATTTCATAACTAACAGGAATAATTGATAAGCAATGTGTTATATCCTGACATTTTTTATAAATAAAATTATTTATTTATATCTGATTAATAAATTCTATATTTTTGTTTTTTTTCATTGTGATGTTTCTTATGAACAATTAATCATTCATTATTTTATTGATAATATCATTTCTTACATTATTCCAATAATTTGGTCCTTCTTTTCCACCATTATAAGTAAGTTGTTCGTTATGCAATCTGTAATATAGTAAAGGTTCATTTATATTGTGAATTTTTTTATATTTATTTAATACTCTTAAAATTAGTTCAAAATCTTCACACATAGAATGTAGTTTGTTATTATAATTACCTATTTCTATTATCTTGGATTTTCTGAAACAAAAAGTAGGATGATTCATTAACCAATGTTTTTTATTTTTTTTAAATTCATCTAAAGTTAAATTTTTATGATTAGTAGCACCTTTATTTATTATTTTATTATTTTCTTTTATAAACATTATTATTTGAGACCCCAGCAATACACATTCTTTATTAGAATTCATGTAATTAAATTGTTTAATAATTCTATCTGGGAACATAATATCATCGCTATCCATTCTTAAAATAATTTCATTATTGCTCAAATTAACACCCCTATTTAATGAATATCCTAATCCCTTATTTACATCATTCTCACTATAAACGATTTTAATAAATCTTGTTGTATTTTCAAAATCATCTAACATTTGTTTTAAAATTTTAGTGTGTATTTCATCCGAACCATCATTAATCCAAATAATTTCAAAAAATATGTGTCCATTTTGATTTATAATAGAATTAAGACAATCTTTGATGTAAGCAGCTTTTGTATTTAAACTGGATATTAGAATACTTACTTTATCGCTCGGTTCTTTAAAGTGCGAAGGTAATTTAATAAGATCCATCAAATGATAATTTTGTTTTGTAGAACCCCATTCTTGATATGCATATACTTTACCATGTCCAAAATAGTTAGTACCACTTGGATGTACTGGTAAAAAGTAATAACTTGGTAAGATACTAAAATTATCATATTTATTTTTGTTTAAAAATTTAGTTAATAATAATGGACCTGTATTTTTCCATGCTCTATTATTAGTATCTTTATATGATACTTTATTATTATAAATGTGAGTAATCATATCTCTACAAAGTTGATGTTCTTTTGGGAATCCCATATTTCCATTAGCAACCAGTCCGGCTCTTGTTTGTTCATTTTCATATGTTGCAAATGCTTTATATTTTTCAAGTAAAATATGAATTGGTTCTATACAAATAGAATCTGCGTCAATGTAAACACCGCCATAGTTATATAATATTTCAACTCTCATTATATCTGCTTTTCCACACCATTCTTCTATTTCATTAATTCTTTTTTGACATCTAAATACCATGTTTCTTTTCTTAAATTCATCTTCGTTCCATAAAATATATTCAAAATCAGGATGTTTATCTTTCCATGTTATCATCATATTGGTGGGTTGAGGATTTGGACCTATCCATATTTGATGAATAATTTTTGGAATAGTCATTAGTATAATTAAATTAATAATATAATTAACTTTTATATTATTATAACATTAATATAATCTATATTATTTTTTTTTAATATTGATAATCTATGTACACCATCACACAATTGAAAGTTTTTATTAATTATTATTAATCTTTTTTCTTCTAAGTTATAAGTATTTGGATTAAAATTTTCAATTAATTAATTTTTGATATTATATCAGAATAAAAACTATTATTAATTGTAATACTATTTTGTAATAGTTCTTGATTTAAAGTTTGAATTTGATTTAACCTGTTGTTATTTTCATTTAATTCCATATTATTTTCATATTTTACATAATCAAACTTTGTACAATTGAACTTTTCACTAAAACTATTATATAATATGCATTTTTTGTTTAATAAAGCTGAAAAATATAAAGCATGATATGTGTTTGTAATAATTATATTACTTTCTCCAATAAATTTTATCATGTCATCTATATTAAGTTCATTATTTATTTTATCATATTTTTCTTTCAATATAATTTTATTATGATGGTGTTCGATAACACCAATATTCCTTTGGATTTTATATTCATATTTTAATTGTGGTAAATTACAAGAAGAACATGGAAGATATCTTGTATTACTTTGATATGATTGTTTATAATCTCTTATTCCTAATAATTTAAATTTAGATAAATTGATTTTTGTTTTAATATGTGTATTATGATGCTTATTAAATCCTATTCCCCAACCAAACACATTTTCAGATAATTCTAATAATTTATTAATATTTTTATTCCATGTTTCAAGACAATTTAACAGTCCGCCACCACTTAATATGATTAGATCATTTTTCTTTATTGATGCAAAATCAGGCGAACCTATGTCATGTTTTACAATTTCATAACCTTCAAATGAGTAATATTCTGAACAATTAGAAACCATGTCTCCGGTATTTGTTTTATCTATTCTATGAATTATATGGAGTTTTGGCAAATAAGAAACTAAATAATAAGTATCGTTAAAATCACTTACAATATTAACTGTATTGCCTATTTTAAACCTCATTTTCATATGTTCTTCTAATTCACTTGAATGTTTTGTTGATTTTTTTAAAAATGTATCACTACTACATATTAATTCCTTCACGTTTTTTTTTTTAAAATGTGATTTATTTGCATAATATAAATTATTATTATTATTAGTAGTAGTAGTAAGTAGATCTACTGGTGTTTTTACATCTAATTCAACTACTGATATACCGCTTTTCATATCAGATATACCATAACTTAATATTATTTTAAGTTTTAAATAACGCTCAATATATAATTGTTTATCTATTATCATTCCCATTATAAAAATAAATTTATTAGATATTTTCTTTTCATCAAATAATATTTCTTTAATACAATTATTTGGAATATTAATTTGTGTATCATTAACCATAATTTCTTTATTATCGTATATTTGATAATAATACTTATACATAACACCGTTGCTGTGGTATCTTTCATGTACCATAGTAATCCACATATTATTTGATAACTCTATGAAAGGCGTAGAACCTCTATAAAATTTTGATTTAAAACTATTATTAATTATTAAATTATTTGTGAATAATACTTTACCTGATTCAATATTTTGGATAGTTAGTTTGGGATTATTGCTGGAAGGAGGAGTTACGTCAATAAAACCACATATGTTATCTAAAGGATTAATATTTTGGATAGGAATAATATTTTTTGTTGAAATATGTGTTATTGGGTCTTCATTTGTGCTTGTTTTCGTAAATGACACTTCAATTCCATTTAATTTCATTAAATTAGGCATTAATTTATTTTTACTTTTATGGGGAGTTACTAATTTAGAAATTTCATTATCTCTTATATAAAATTCTACATTATCTATTTTACAATTATCATTTTCTAATATAAATTTTTTATAATCATTATTTATTTTAGACGGAAAACAACCTCCATCTATTTCATGAAAATGGTATAATTTATTCGAATTTTTATATAAATTATTATTTATCCTTTTTTCTAATAATGATGCTCTAACATAATAATCAGCTATACCTTTTGTATTTGATATAGGTGCCAGTCGTGAATAACCGATAACCCCGATATTATTTTTCACTTTAAATATACGTAAATCTGCACATTTAGGTCCCTTATCATTTTGTAATAAATGAGGTTTAATAATCCAAAATTTTTGATAGTCAACTAAATCTTCATCTTTAAAAAAAAGATTTAACATTTCATAAGATATTAAACCTATAAACGACATAGTTCCCATTCTATTATTGTAAGATGCTACATAAAATATAATAAGAACTGATTCTTTATTATAAGATTTATTTGTAATTTTTAATGTTTCTTCTTTATTTAATTTTATTATTGAACAATTGTAATTTTTATATGGAAAAATTCCCAATTGTGTATTCTCAAATAATTTTCTATATAAATATATTTATATATATATATATATATATATATATATATATATACTGAAATATAATATATATATTATTCATTTATAATAATCCTAATCTTTTTTCATAATATTTATTATTATTTTTAAATCTTATGTCTTTATATTTAATATATGTTTCCATATCACATACACTTTCAAGATCAATAATATAGTATTTATCCTTATATTCCATTACATTCGATTGATAGTTGGTATTAATAGTTAAATCCGTAAAAACTAAGTTAGTTAATTTGAATTGATTTACTAGTCTATCAACCAAATCATAAAATTTTCTTTGATCATATTTTTTTATATCATTTAGTTTAAGTGCAGAGTAACCAATGTATTCACCATTTATTTTATCATAAATAAAATTATTAATTAAAGCAATTGTATTATAAAAATTGTTTTCTATTGCTTGAGTAAAAAATTTATTATATTTCGTTTGTGATAGAAAAATATATAAACAAGTATCATGAAAATTAATTAATTTATAAATTTGGTTATTATTTTCATAAATTATTCTGTAATGTGAGTAATTTTTAACTGTTTCAAATATAATTTTATCATCCTTTATTGATTTCTGATTAGATTTAATCATATTTATTTTTTTACTTTTACAATATTTATTTACTATATTTGAAGGTAAATCAGTTAGATATATATTTGTATATTCCAATAAAAGCTTACTCATATAAAAGTTACAATAAATATCATTATCGGTTGATTTATAAACTTCTCCTCCTTTTATTGTTGGTATTTTTATCATATTCGGTGATTTAATTCTTAATCTACCATCCGTTATAAGCAAATTATCACATATATTTAGTGTATGTGTTCCTGTTAACTCAGGAAACCAGTCCGGATTTATAACTTTAATTAAAGTTTCAGAATACTTAGTTTCAGAAAAATTATCTATTTTATTAATACCAATAGCATAACCATATGTGGGCTTACAGATTTGACATGGCCTATACATTTCACCATTGAATTTAAATATATTTCCGGCATTTCTGGCATATTTTGTAGAAGTATTATTTATAGAATGTTCTTTAAAATTTTCAAACAAATCTGTAGAGTAAAATATTTTTAAACAATCTCCTTCCTTGTTACAAGTAAATATATAAATAATTTTATCCTTTATAAATATCGAAACATCCGGGGCATATATATCTTTTTTAATACTTTTAACATATTCCCATTTTTTTGGAAAGTCACTACATCTATATAACATTATTTGTTTTTGTGCACCTGTTTCAGGAATCATGTATATACTATTTTTGTAACTAAAAATACACGGAAATGATAAATGAAACTTTAAATCTAAACACTTTTCAATTCTTGTAAAATTATAGTTTTCATCTAATTTTGAACAGTATATTGTTCCGTAATTATAGTCCCAGCTTTCGAAAAACGCATAGTAATCTTTATTATATTTAAATAAAAATGGATCCGCAATAAAAGTATTTGATTCTGGGAATATTATTTGTAAATTATCAAAATTTGTTATTTCATCCAGAGTTTTTAAATTATTAATGTCTTTTATTCCTAAAAAATATTTAGTTATGCTCATATATATATATTATACTTTATATAAGTATATATATAAAGTATAATGAAAACTCCTTTTTTTGTTAGTTGTCAATATAATAATTTTAATGAATATATTCAAAAATTATCTTCAAAATCAAGACAAGATTATAAAAAAAACTTAGAACTATGTAAAAATTATGAATTTAAAGAACTTTCACCAGAAATAGCATTAAAATATAAGGTTGATTTTGAAAAAATGTGGCAAAAAGTTAAAAAAGTTCCGCCATTTTGTCAATCAATTTTAAAAAATACACACTTTTTCTCTTGTTATGAAAATGATAAAATTATCGGATTACAATTAGTTGAATATAATGATAATTACATTTATTGTCATATGCCTATGTATGATAAAATAATAAATCCAAATGTTTCAAAATATATGTGGTGGCAGCTAATAAAACACGTTATTAATTTGAAAATTTATATGGGAATTGATATGGGAGGAACTTGTGGAAAAAATTTTAAACATAAGTGTGGTGGAAACTTATGTAACCCTAATTTTAAATATATTATACAACATAAAGATGAAGTTAAAAAATATGAATATAAATTTAAATTTTTAACAAAAGATGAAAAAAATATAGATACTTGTAGAAATTATATAATTGAAGGAAATAAAATAATTGAAATAAAATAATTATTTAAAAATTTTTAACATAAATTGTTAAACCGCTATCACTATTATCTCCCTTACTGATAATATAATTATCAGGGACTTTAACTCTTTTATATCCATAAATATTCCCTCCATGACTTTTATTATTTGTATCGTGAGCAGTAATAATATTAACTTTATTAAATAAACAGTTTACTATATCACCTCTAAAATGAACTCCTGCGTCTATAAATCCAAGGTCATAATTTTCTGATACAAATAATTTATTAATAATTATATTTAATTCTTCTAAATATGCTTTGCTTTTGGGATTAGACCCTCTTGGTAATGTTTTCCCTACTATGTCTTTTTCTGCTTCAATGAAACTATTAGTTAATTCAATTATTATTGGATTCCAATTTTCATAATCTTTATACATTATTTTACACTTATTAACCCACTCTACAGATGATATCTTTAGAGTTTCTGCTAAATTAGTATCTTTTGTGCAGAATTCTACTGATGTTACTTTATTACAATTATCTAAAAACAGTTTTGTTCCAAATCCACAACCAAATTCTATAATGTTTTTACACTTATATTTTTTTATAAGTTCTAAATTATCATGTTCATGATCGCACCAATCATGTTTAGACCAAATACTTCCTCTTTTAACCATTATATATATATCATATATTTTATTCTTATATATCATATATTTTATTCTTATATATCATATATTTTATTCTTATATATCATATATTTTATTCTTATATATTTTTTTATTCTTCTATATATTTTTTTATTTTTCTATATTTTAAAACAGATTCACATAATTTAACATCATTTTTTGCTTTTTCTGTTGTTTGTAGTTTTTTAAACTCTAATAGTTTTTCCAAGGTGCAAAATTTTATGTTTTTATACCAAAAATAATTATTGGGATTATAAACCAATTCATTAATATCTATATTGCTATTTACTGATTTAACTACATAGTTATGACTACTAATTTCTGGTTCTGGTATCTGCTTTGCTATTTTAAATGCTTGATTATGTAAATAATCTATATCTCTGGACTGTCTTAACCCAAATTGACTTAGAATTGAACTATTATTTAAACAGAAATTTTCAATATTACCCCATTTGTTATTATTGATAAATTTAACATATCTCTTGTATTTATCATCAAATGAATTACATTTATAGTTGATATCGCAATTATTTATTGCAAAAATACTATTTTTATTAAAGAATATTCTACTTAATTCAATTGTTTCGTAGTGCTCATCATTTACATGATGACTGTAATTCCTATTGTTTAATCCTTTTACTTCCTTTACACAATTATTTTTTGCCAATACTTCTCTACATTCTCTCTTTGCTTTTGTGGTAACATATAAATTATTTAATCCTCCTTTTTTTTCAATATTATTAATGTGATTTCTATTATTATTAAATATTTCTACAAGATATTTTCTTTTCATATCATTACTTATTTCAGTAATATTTTTTGCTTTAAAAACATAAATAGTTAATGGATTGATATATCTATGTGGTTCAGCAAACCATAACTTTTCACCCCAAGGATGTGTTTTTTTGTCACTTATAAAATGAAGAATATTTTTAAAGCCATTATTTTCTAACGCAATTTCTTTTTTAAACATAATATTTCCATACTTATTGTAAACATTTGAAATTATTTCTTCATGATCATATGTTACCGGCCATACAATTAATAAAAAAATATTATTATTATTAATACAATACTCTTGTAACATATAATCTAAGTAACATTCCTCTAGTTTATTTTGTAAATTAAAAAAACTTAAGTTATCTGTAAAATTATTTGTTACCATTTCTACAGATTTATATAAATTATCACCAAAATTAATATTATATTTCTCAAATCTTGTTTTTATATGATCGCAAATTTTAAATATATAATTATTATTTCTTTTTAAATTGTATGTATTACTAAATTTACTTAATATATTGTCAATATTATCCAGATTACACAAATGACCAATAAACCACCTTTTATCTTTACCTTCATTGCATTGATTAATACCAGTATTTTTTGAGTTCTTAACACAACAATAATCATGTTTTTCTAATGTATGCTTTGCAACTTCCCAGAACTCTTCTTTTGTAATCATATCATCATAATTTACCTTTCCAGTTATTCGTAAATCGTACGGTGGAAACATTGGTCCTTTACGATTAGCATTCCCAAATTGTGCTTGACTACCAAATGCTGGATGTAAAAGTACATGATGTTGTGGTAATAAATTAATATTACATTGATTAATAATATTAGTATTATTTCTAATAATTTCTGTAGGGATTTTTTGCCCCCAATCAGAAGATCTATATTTTGTAATATTTTCCATCCATTCAAGAAGAAATTTATTTCCTTTTTCCCAATTAATCATAGGATCATTTTGTATATGAAATCCGAAATCTTTATATTTATTTGATACTAACGAACCATCGACTAGATTAAATTTAGAACCAAAATAATGTGCTTCTTTTTTATTATTTTCCCATAAAAAAGTGCCTATAATATTTTTATCGTTTGGAAATTCTCGAACAGCTACATCATCAATATCTAACCATGTTCCGCCATTTTTATATAGTAAAACTAATCTAATTATATCTGATAATTCCGGTTTTGAAAGATTGTCGGGAATTTTATAATCAACAAGAGGAGTGTCTGAAAATAATTCCTCAAATTTGTTTAGATATATTATTGTTAATCCATCTATATTAATTAGTCCCTCTGGAATTATCTCTTCTTTTGTATACAAAAATACATTCGCATTCTTATGAAAAAATAGTAGCGATTTTGCCCAAAGTCTTATCTGGGTTAATTGAATATTGCTAACCTTTTCATCTGAATCCCAAAACCCATAAAAATTTCTTAAAACATTAATATCTCTATTTATACAATTTTGTAAACTTATCAAATAATAATTATCATTAAAATCACTCACACTATTAACTTTATCGTCTATGGTAAATTTTATTTTCATATTTTCTTTTAATTCACTTGAATGTTTTAGTGATTTTTTCAAAAATGTATCACTACTACATATTAATTCCCCTTCTTTTTTTTTAAAATGTTGTTTATGTGCGAAATAATAGTTACTATCACTCATAATATAATTATCAATTAAATTCAATAACATTTTTCCATACATTGTGTGTGAATTTTCATAAGCCCAAGACCAATCATTGATATTTTTCATATATTTTAAGGAATTGCTTTCCCATAAATGTAAGGATATAAGATTTTTGGGAATTTCCTTATTATATACAAATATTTTTTGAGTTTCAATATAGTTAGGTAAAAAAAAGACATCTGGATTTCTCAAACTTAATAAATTAGGATATTCTTTTGATAATATTTCAGGTAATACAATAGATGCTTCCCTCCATCCATCTGGATTGAAATGACTGTCATATTTATCCAACCATAATTTAAAAAAATTTGATTTAGTTTCAGTAAACATTATTGCATTGCATATCCCAGAAGGAACTTCTTTTCCTAATACTACATTTTCTTCTAATAAATGTTTCCAAGGTTTAACACATATTGTATCTATATCTAAATATACACCACCATTATTATATAAAACATTCATTCTTACCCAATCTGCTTTATGAGCAGTTTTTTTTATTTCTTTATTCCCAATATGTGTAGGTATATCTATTTTCATTAATTTTATATTTGGAATTTGTTTTAATTTATCATACCATATTCCATATGGTTCATAATGATAATAAAAATATATTGTATGAGGTTTATTAATTAAATAAGCAGAATAAACCGCAATATAATAACTAAACAAAAATTCTTCTGACTGCTCTTTCATTCCAAAAACAAAATGACAAATATTATTAATCATTTTAATTATAATATATTATATATTTAAGTAAATTCTTTATTTTAAAAAAATAATTTGAATTATGAATAACGGTATAATTTTTAAAGTTCCAAACTGACTACATTTTTATCGCTCTTTTGACGGCGTTTGCTTCTTGATGGTTGTTTTGCGTTTGATATTTCTTTTAATTCTTGAATACTTATTGTGCTGCTATCTTTTTCTTGTGTAGGAGCACTTATATCAATTGTTTTGGTTTTTAGACCAGATAATAGGTCGGATATATCGCTTGGTCCGTTCATTTCGGGGCGTTGTGCTTGGGTGCTTCTGATAGGACGCGATCCGCCCGAGTTAATATTTTCATAATTATCATTAATATTTATTCCGTCATCGTCGCCTCTTGCGGCCGACATATCGGGGCGGTTTGATGGAACTTGCGAGCGCTGGCTTCTTGCCATCTGCGTTCTAATCGGTTCGGGAGGTGGGCCAGGAGCAATATTCGGTTGAGTATCATCGTTGCCCATCACACTATTCATAAAACCACCAAATCCAGGGTTTGTATCACCCATAGTATTTACGGCGGCTTGGGTGAATTGTTGCATTAATTCCGGGTTCTGCCTCATTATATCATCCATACCAGGTATGGATGATTTAAACATAGTGTTTGTCATGTGTACCATAACAGCCGAACCGCCTAATTGGAAAAGTAATTTTAATTCAGGAGCCATCTTTGCTTTCGATTTGTATTTTTCATGTAATTCGGCAAATATCTCATCATAATCGTCCATATTTTCATTCATTTGTTCGGCCCAACCATCTAATTTAACATCAAATGGATCGAAGCGATTATTCAAAAACTCTATTCCGGTTATGCACGCCATTAACATACGTCCTTGAAATTTACAACTTGCGGATGTTTCTTTTTCGGAAATTATCGTTTCATATTCACCTTGCATTTCTGTAAGTGACGATTCCATAGTATATTTTTTTGATAGTTTGGCGCCTCTTTTTTCCAATGCTTCTAATTTGCGTAAAATACTAAATTTTTCTTTTAACATTTCCTCCGGCGATAACCTCGGTTTATTCGAATATGTTTTATCTGGGTCTAGTGGTATATTATTAAAAGTTTTGAAACTATTATCAACTTGTGCAGCAGTTGCTTTACCGACATTTATATTATTATTACTGTTACCAAACATGTTGTTCTCTCCGATATCAATATTATCATCGGTATTAAGTTTGATACTTTCATTAGGAGTTAAAATAGAATTAAACAGACCACTTTTCGATGGCGACTTTTCTGATTTTTCAATATCTTCCGTTAAATTGTTTAGTTCTGCTTCCAGGTCATTTAAATCCCCTAAATCAACCTCATTGGAACCTTTGCCGCTTCCGTCGCTCTTACGTTTATCGTTCATTAATAATTCTATACCTCCTCCAAAATTAACAGAAGGTTTATCGCTTACGAAATTATCGGCATCGCTATTTTTTCTAGACGAAGAAAAATCATCTTTATTTAATTCGATAACGTTATTATCTAAACTTCCCAAATCAATATCTATAACTTCTGCCATTATTAATTAAAATATATATCACATAATTTTAAGTATTAGTAATACGCAAATATATAATTATATTATAACTACAAATTCACGGAAATCATGATATATTATGATATTGTTTAATATACCATAGTCCTTGAAGAAAACTGTCTGCAAGATCATCTTTTTTCTTATGTTTGTTAAAATGTTCTTCCCATTCATTTAAATAATTTTCGCTTGCAATCATATCAAATGTTATTTTAATTCCAAGTTTCTTTCTCTCGTTATAACTTGTTTTAGTTGTAATAAAATTTTTTAATTTATTAGAAGCAGCCACAAACTCTATATCTTTAATATCGTTCATAATAAAAAATTGTGCTATCATGCCCTGTATTGTTTTCATCCGATTTGCAATCGGACTTATTTGGTTTTCTATAATAACCTTATCTACTGTTGTAAATAAATCATTAGTTAATTTTTTATTTAGTTCTATTCCTATGTCTATGAGAGAAACATTATTAGCATTAGTTTTTTCAATTACATCCAAATATTTATCTTTTAAATAGGCGGAGATTGTATCAACAATATCTTGCTTTTTACTATTGTCTTTCAGTTTAATTTCATATTCATTTGCAATCTGTTTTAATTCGTCGAGTTTGGTTCTTTTTTGATGTATTTTTTTAAAAGTATTAGATGGTATAATAAATTTTGATTTTTTGGCACACGATTTACAATAATAAATATTATTTTTAGTATATTTTGCTTGTCTATTGCAAATTTTCTTTTTTAAATTTTCTTTACAAACATATGTTTCGTTACATAAATTGATTGTATCCCAAGAAAGTATTTTATAAGTATTATCTTTTATTTCTATTAAACAATATGCTAAATTAATTATACCAACATCAATACTCAAAATTTTCATTACACTGATTATTATAATAGATATTATAATAAATACTATATTGTTTTAATTATATACTCAAAAATAATATACTCAAAAATAATATACTCAAAAATAATATACTCAAAAATAATATACTCAAAAATAATATACTCAAAATATTATATATTATTTTTATAGTGCAAATAAAATTACATTTTTTTTAATAATTGTTCCTGTGTTAAAACTGGCGAAACCATTCTACTCTGTATTTGATGTCTTGATAAATAAATATTTTTTAAATCGCTTGTTTCATAACCTTTCGGTTTTCTGTTATCTACTGCCGAGTTGAAAATAAACGGTCCGTTTGAATTATAATTATTGTTGGTATTATTGGAATTATTATCATTGCTATAATTAGACATGTTTAAACCTGTTTCATTAAAAGAGTCAACCTGATTTCCTTTAATTATTTTATCAGCATTGGCAATTAAATATTTACGATATTGTGAGCTTGTAATAATACCTTGTTTCTCTCTAAGATTGTTATTTATTTCTGCGCCAGGTTGCCAAGAAGCATAGTTTCTACCATCGTCCATTATTGCCGGAAAATTATAATACATATTATTTGAATGTGAATAACTGGTTGCCCAACTCATTTAATATGTAAGGATATTTTTTTTTATTAATCGGTATTTTTTTCAATAAGATTTATTAATTCGTCTTTTTTCATATTATTAATATTTTCCTCGGTATCTAACTTATACATTAATGCTAAAACTTTTAATTCTGCTAATTTCTTTTTTCTAATACTTCCCTGAAATACAATTTCTTTTTGCGGCTCTTCGTCCTTTTCTACAGCATCTACGTTTTCTACAGCATCTACGTTTTCTACAGCATCTACGTTTTCTACAGCATCTACGTTTTCTACAGCATCTGCGTTTTCTACAGCATCTGCGTTTTCTACAGCATCTGCGTTTTCTACAGCATCTGCGTTTTCTACAGCATCTGCGTTTTCTACAGCATCTGCGTTTTCTACAGCATCTGCGTTAGTCCCGTCGCTAACATCACTAACATCACTAATATCGGTCGCCTCACTTTTATTGTCCTCGGTAACATTCTCAGTTGTTAATTGTTTTAATAATTGTCTATTTTCCATATCTTCTTCGTTCAAATCTTCTATTTCTATTGTTTTAATTTCCATAATTTTTTGCTTATCGCTTATAATATCCAACATTTGTTTGTGTCCAGAATCTAAATTTTCTATATTTAAATTAATACTTTTCAGTATATTTTCATTATTATCTTCATCGTCTTTATCATCATCTTTATCATCGTCTTTTTCATCATCTTTATCATCATCGGTTTCATTATCGGTATCCGTTTCATATTCGGAATCCGAGTCGCTGCTATCATCCTCGCTCTGCGAGTCATCGGAAACAATTATTTTTTCCTGAGGTTTGTTTAAATAATTTTCGGCAGACGCTTTTGCTAATTCACTTGCGTCTTTACTTGGTGGTCCAGATTCACCCATCGATGGATGCGAACCAATAACATTCATGGGTGGTTCGTTTAAATTATCTCTAACATCAGTAATAAAATTATTTAGTATTTCATTTTGCCTTGAAATTGTATTATCTAAATTATTAATACGATTGTTCAAATAATATATAACTAAACCGATTGCTCCAATTAATAAAAATAATAATATAATAAAATTATTTTCTTTAAAATCAAATATTTTCATTCTTAAATGTTTTATATAGTTTTAAAATAACGATTAAACGAATTATATAATTAAGTCATCGATTATTTTTTTTGTATTTTCTATAATTTCATCAGGATAATTTAAATCTTTTAAAACATTAACACCACCTTTTATTTTTGAAATTCCCTCAATTATTTTATATTTATATTCCAATTTTTCATCATGAGCGTTAACCTTCATATTACAATTCAGTATTTTTTTATTATTATCCAACCTGTTGCATAATTCAATAAAATGGGTTGTTATAATAAACGACACACTACTATATTTATTTAAGTATTTCAAGAAAGAAACACCTGTTCCTATTGCTTCGTAAGGATTTGTACCAGAGTATAACTCATCAAATACGCAAAAATGTCTCTCCTCTTTATTATTTTCTATAACAGTCAAAATGTTTTCACATCTTCGTGCCTCGGCCTGAAATAAACTGTCTCGTCCAGAAGTATCCGGAATATTTATATAACTGTGTATAAAATCGTATATATGTAAATACGCCTTATCGTAAAATCCATATCCTATTTGCTGTGAAATAATAATGTTAAAGAGGGTTGTTTTAACTATAGTTGTTTTCCCAGCAGCATTGGGTCCTGTAATTAAAATATTTTTATCTAAATTATAAGTATTTTTAATAGGTTTTTCTTGAATCATCGGATAGTATGCGTTTACAAATTTGGTTTTATTTTTAGTAAATTTACATTTACCTATAGTTGACGTGTCTATTTTCTGTTGTAAACAACATAAATTATCTACATAACCACAAAAATACAAAGAGTAGTCCAAACTATTTTTAAGTTCGTGGCACTGGTATAATTCATAATATAATTTCATTACTTTACCGATTTGTTTAAAATTATTTAATGAAATTTTATATGCTACCAATGTATCTATTTCTCTTTTCATAATTGAAAATTTGCGTTTATGTATTTTCATATTGGTAATAAATTTATCATATGTAGTTAATTCTTCGCAAATATTTTCAAACAAATCATAGTATTGTAATGTATTATTTACATGTTCCTTTAATTCAAATAATTCTGCATGTATCACTTTCATATTATTGTAAAACGATATGCAAGATCTAATATTTTGATATATTTGTAATATATAAAATACCAATGAAATTAATATATATATTCTTTTATCCCATGTAGCAGATGATAAAGTAAATAATTGTCCCAGTTGATGTTTCTGAAATACAACTAACAAAATATCATAATAATTTTTAACGGTTAAATTTGTTCCTTGAACGCGAAGTATTATAAACGGTATTAATAAAAAAATAATAGGAATGCATAGAGAGATAATCGGCGAAGATAGATTATAAATACTCATTAATTGTAACACTTCCGAATTTTTATTCAAGAAGTAAAGTTTCTCCCACTCAATATATTGATACTTTGAATGGAATCCTAAATCATCATCACCATTGCTATTATTAGTATCGTTGTGGTGATTATTATTATTAATATTAATTTTATCCCATATTGCTAATAATTGGTTGCTATTATCTTGAACGTTATTATCTTGAACGTTATTATCTTTTATAATCGAAAATTTATTTTTTAATAATTTTTGTGTATCTTTTAAATATTTTTTATCATTTGTGTAGTTTTGTTTCCACATATCTTGTGTTAAATTTCCAAACTTATTCTCAGAACTAAATATGTCATCGTATAATAGTGATAATTCTAAATCCGAATCGATTTGTTCTGGTAATGTTTTTTTCGATTCATTATAATAAATCGGTAATTCAAAACTTGTCATTAAAATTAGTTATTAATTTTAATAAATAATTTTAACGATTAGGTTTTATTTTTCTCCACAATGTTATTTGGTAATTCTTTAATTTCGGTAGAATAAAATTTTTCTATATCTTTCATTATATTAATATCTCTCCGTGTAACAAAATTAATTCCCATTCCTTTTCTACCCCACCTTCCACTTCTTCCAATGCGATGTAAATAATTATGCTGACAATTCGGAATGTCGAAGTTAATAACTATGCTTACTTGCTGGACATCGATGCCGCGCGATGTCACGTTAGAGGATATTAGCACTCTTGTTTTACCATTAATAAAATCATTATAACTTAATGTGCGCTGTTCCTTGTCCATATTACTATGAATTTGTGATACCGGAAAGTTATCTTCCATCATACAATTATATAAATATTCAACGCGATTGACACTATTACAATATATAATACACTGACTTACAGAATATAGTCCATACAAATCTTTTAGTGCGCTATACTTATCTTTATCGTTTTCCAATGCTACATAATATTGCTCTATTCCTTCTAACGTTAATTGTTCCGCTTTTACTAATATTTTTTTAGGTTTTATCATAAGTTTTTCTACCAAATTTTCAATTGAACTTGGCATAGTGGCACTAAATAATGCTAATTGAATATCTGCAGGTAAAAATTGAAATATATTATAAATCTGATCCTTAAATCCATAAGACAGCATTTCATCGGCCTCGTCCAATACAAATATTTTAAGATTATCTATTAGTAATTTTCTTCGATTTAACATATCATACACCCTTCCAGGACATCCAATAATTATGTGTGGATTACTTTTCAGTTCGTTAATATCTGTTTCCACACTTTGTCCGCCCACCAATAATTGAGTTTTTAATTTTTTCATCATTGTGCCTATCGAATCTATAACTTTTTTTATTTGCAAGGATAATTCGCGCGTAGGAGAAAGTATAATTCCTTGTGTTTTGTTTAAATTTACATCTATTAATTGAAGAACTCCCACGGTAAAACAACCGGTTTTGCCTGTCCCCGATTGTGCCTGCGCTACTATGTCAGTTTTATTAAATATTGGTAATATCGCTTTTTTTTGAATAGGGCTTGGCTTTTCAAACCCATAGCTATATATACCGCGAAGCAAATCTTCTTTTATATCGGGTAAATCATCCCAACTTTCTATTTCGTCAATTTCATCTTTTTCTATTTCTATTTCTACTTGTTCCTTTTCTAATTCTACTCCATCCTTTTCTATTTCATTTTTTGTTTTAAACTTATCCGACATATTTTATAATATATTATGGTTTTAAGTTTATTATATTATTAAATAGATATAAATATATAATATATTATAATACTACTACTTATTGATATGTCATCCATAGAAGTATTAAAATACGACCTTACTTTTTTTGATGATGTAAAAAAAACCTCTTCTTATGTAATAACAGACGATACTATAAAATTAATACAAGAGCTTGGCAATAAGCTAACTATTTTAAATAAAGCAAATAATTTTTTTGAAAAAAAACATTCTAATAAAAAACTATCTACTGATAATTGGAATAATGTTAAAAATTTTAAACCTACTACATTTGTAAAAAAAGAAGGTTTAGACAAAAATATTAATATAATAAGAATTAATCTAAACAAAATAACAAATAAAAATTATGATATTTTATCTGTAAGAATATTGGACGAGATTGATATAATTCATGAGAAAAATGTTGAACATTTTAACACGATTAAAAAATTATTCATAGATACTGTATGCAACGTAAATATATATTCAGAAATATATGTTATGCTTTATAGATCTATTATAGAAAAATACGATAACTCGCTATTTAATATTAATGATGATTATGCTATTCTAAAAGACGAGTTACTAAATATCAAGGTCATTGACTCCAACATGAATTATGATGACTTTTGTAAAAATAATAAAAATAATGAACGAAAACGTAATTTATCTTTATTTTATATTAATTTAATGAAACAAGAATTATTTCCAAAAGAAGATATTATTAATTTAATATTGGATAACCAAACATATAATTTTAATATGATTAATGCTATTAATAATAGCGATATTGTAGACGAAATATGTGAGAATTTATTTATATTAATCAAGAATGCATTTGATTATATAAGAGACGATGATAAATATTCTATTATTTATAATAATGTTGTTTCTATTACAAAATTAAAAAAAAGTGAAAATAACAGTCTTACAACTAAAAGTAAATTTAAACATATGGATTTAATTGATTTATTGGATTTAATAAAGTAATTTTAATATATAATAACATTTAAATGGTATACATAATAATATTATAATATGAATAATATTTCTTATAAAATTTATGAAAATAATAAAGAAGATAATGTGGATAATGTGAATAATGTGAATAGCGACGATAATTACGATAATGACGATAATGATGATAACAAAGGTATTAATTTTGATGATTTAATAAATGATATTAGAAACTCAATTTGCAATGATCATAAATTAGCGTTGGAGACCGATTATAATACAAATTATAGTGTGAAACAATTAAAACAAATAATTACATATTATGAGATTCAATTAGACAAAAGAAATTTAAAAAAAAAAGAGTTAATAAACGAAATTATTATTTTTGAATTGGACAATGATAATAAAAATATAGTTAATAAAAGAAAACAATTATGGTTTTACATGAAACAACTAAAAGATGATAAATGTTTAAATAAATTTATTTTATTTGACATTTAGTTTATTTAACATTTAGTTTAATAAAGTAAATATATATTTTTGTATTTAAAAAATATATATTTAATCTATAATGGTTAAATCCTTAATAGAAAAAAATATAAACTATTCTGAAATTAAAATACTTCATCCAGAAGACGAAAATTATAAAACGACATTGTATGAAAGTGAGATTTTTACTATCAAAGTAATTATTGCTTTAGGAAAAGCAAAATATGATTTATTAGATAAACAAATTATATATTTTCCAATCTATCTTATACAAAATGATAAGATTGCTCTAAGAATTGGTTTATATGAAATTATTTCTGATAAATTAGATGAAATTTTAGATGAAACTGGTGCGCCCGATATATTATCAGACGAATTTAAACCATTATTGTTTACATTTGTAAATTCAAATCTGTTAAATAAATATAAAAGTGTTGATGATGATAATACGGAAGATATTATCTGGGCAGAAACATTAATAATACTGAATGAAAATAAAGATAAACTAAATGATGATGCATCAATTAAAATAATCAGAAGAATGGTAGAGTCCAAATTAGATATTGATTTAAAAACTAAAAAAAAATGGTTTAGTGATAAAATCAAAAATTGGATTGATGAGAATATAAAAGAGCCCGAAAAAGATACTGATGAGGAATCCGAAAGTGGCGAGGAGGAATCCGAAAGTGGCGAGGAAGAATCCGAAAGTGGCGAGGAGGAATCCGAAAGTGGCGAGGAAGAATCCGAAAGTGGCGAGGAAGAATCCGAAAGTGGTGTAGAGGGTTCTGAAGCTGGCGAAGAAGATAATGTGTTACCAGAACAAACAAAGAGTATGGCAAAAATTGAGAGAACTAATTATATTGAAAATAAAGACGACCAGTGGATTGTTAAATTTTTAGAAAATAATAATTATGATATATTAATCAATGATGGAGGAGGAGATTGTTTTTTTTTAGCCATAAACCAAGCTTTAAAAATGGTAGGAAAAAATATTTCTGTTCAAAAACAGAGAGAAATGCTATCTCAAGAAACAACACAGGCTACGTTCGATACCAACAAGGAGGTATATACTGATTTGAAAACACAAATAGATATATTAAAAGGCGAATTAAATGAACATAAGAAAGAACATGATGAGTTAAAAAAGCGATTAAAAGAAACAAAAGAGAGAGATGTTCAAAAGAATATAATTATACAATCAAAGCAGGTAATTAAAAATCATAAACAAACTAAAGAAGAGCTGACAACAAGCAAACAAATGATACAAGAATGGGAATATATGAAAGGAATAACCACACTTGAAGCATATCGGGCCATAGTACAAACAAATAATTTTTGGGCCGATGCATCAACTATATCAACTATGGAAAGATTGCTCAATGTTAAATTTATCATTTTTTCAAAGGATAACTATTTGGCAAAAGATTTTAATAATGTCCTGCGGTGTGGCAATTTAAATGACACTATATTAGAAAGTAAAGGTATTTTTAATCCATCACATTATATTATTCTCAATTATAAAAATGGTAATCATTATGAATTAATAACATATAAAGAACAAGGTGCGTTAAAATTTAATGAAATATCGTATGATATTAAATTATTAATTGTTAATAAATGTTTAGAGGGTGATACGGGACCATTTAAAATAATACCAGAGTTTAATAGTTTAAAAAAAAGTTTAAATGTTGATACGTCAAGTATGTCGGGTGGTGAAGAAATTAATCCGGAATATTATGACAGGGATAATGTATTAACAATATATAATAAATCGTCACCTAATGTATTGCCTGGTAGATATACCGGAGAGAAAATTAAGAAATCAAACTGTGTTAACTTTTTAAATTTAAATGATGATTGGCGAAAAAAATTATCAAATCAACATAGTGCTCTTTTTAATTTAGATGGAAAAAACTGGAATTCGGTTGACCATTATTTATATGGTTCGCGTTATAAAAATAATAATCCAGATTTTTATGAAATGTTTAGTTTAGATAGTGGGTCTCCTATCTCAAAAAATCTTGGTTTAGCAAAAGAATCAAGCGAGAAAAAAATAACAGATTTGCGGGATAGAAATATAATAGTAGACAGCGATTATTTTAACGGGAGAGATAAAAAAGAATTAATGAATGCGTTGAATTCTAAATTTACCCAAAATAAAGACCTATTAGATGTTCTGTTAAAAACGAATCAGGCAAAATTACAAATATATGTGCCTCGCTCATCGCCGATAGTATTTCATGAATTAATGAAATTAAGACACGATTTATCCAACAATAATAAATAATTAATAAATAATTAATAAATAATTAATAAATAATTAATAAATAATTAATAAATAATTAATAAATAATTAATAAATAATTAATAAATAATAAATATTTATTAATTATAAAATGAAATTATTAAAAGATTCACAGGATGTTGTTGAATATATTTTACCCAATTATAATAAATGTTTATTGAAACAATACAAGGTTTCTACATACAACAATAAATCATCAAAACTATTAAAAATATTATATTCTGATATGGTAATTGCCAACAAAAATTTTCATAACAATAAAAAAAAGATTTATATTACCATTAAAAATAAACAAAATTTTAATATACCTGTTTTTGCAACATTATATATGCCAAATAACATTAAAGAATACATTAATGGTTCTGGTTTCTATCAAGTAAATTATAATTTTGTTATTAATAAAAGAAAAATAAATATTTACATAATGATTTACAATATAAATGAAAACATAGAAAAATACAACTCTTGGATTTATAATATGTATTTAATATTATACATTTGTTCAATATATTCTACAAGCGAATGTTCAAAAGAATTAAATATATATTTATTTCCGACTCATTATAAAAAAATACTTCCTACAAATACAACTACTATCGGTCCAGCAAATGTTAATACTGCTTACACTAAAAGATGTCAACCAAATGGAGAAATTATTATTTATCGCTTGGAGGAGTGGTTTAAAGTATTTATACACGAGTCTATACATTCATTTGGATTAGATATAAATCATAATATTGAAGAAAATATAAATAAGAAATTATCAGAATTTTTTTCAGTAAATATTAATTTTTCTATTTCGGAAGCATATACAGAGAGCTGGGCAAGGATATTAAATATTGCCGTCGCCTGTTTTAATAATAAAAATAAAAATAAAAATAAAAATAAACCACAAGATGGTGAAACATATTTTATTTCCCAAACTAATTTTTTCTTACAATTGGAGAAAATATTTTCAATAATGCAGATGAATAAAGTGTTGAACAATATGAATTTAACATATAATCTTATTACAAATAAAAGTAAAAACAGTATAATAATTTGTCAAAATTTATATAAAGAAAATACACACGTATTTGGTTATTACATTTTAACTGCTATAATTATGAACAGATCGATTGAGTTTATGGATTACTGTATGAAAAATAATCCATGTTTTTTAAAATTTAATCAAACAAATAATAATGCTAACGAAATCGTTAAATTTATAAAACAATCCTATAAAGCAAAAATGTTAACGCAGTGTGGAAAAAATAACGATATGGATAATGATAACACAAACGATTTTATTAAGAATAATATTAGGATGTCGGCAATTGAATTTATATAATTTATATTTTATTTTTATATTTTATTTTTACGATTTTTTTTATTATGAACATGACATACCTGTTTATTTTTTAATGGTTTATTTCTACATTTTTTCCCTGTTTTACATAAAGCGGAGCAAATATATTTATAACTCCCATTTCCAATACTTATTTTGTTGTTTCGCCACATTTTACTTGCTTGATCGAAATCAATATTTACGTCATACATTAAATATTAAATATTATATAAATTATTTGGTATAATATTTATGTTAATTTTATAAACATTATTTATAAAATTGAGCTATAAAGGGAAATAATAAAAATAACTATAATACTATCTTATGGGAATTAAAAATTTAAATAAACTAATAAACGATGAATGTGGTGACATAATTATTAAATGTAATTTTGAACAACTGAGAGATAAAATAATAGTTATAGATACGAGTATTTACTTATATAAATTCAAAGGGAACACAAATTTATTTGGTTATATGTATCAAATGTTGTTGTTGTTTAAAAAATATAATATATGCCCAATATTTATATTTGACGGCAAACCTCCTGAAGAAAAAAGAAACTTACTTGATGAGAGAAAAAAAGAAAAGATTATTTATGAACAAAAAATAAAAATGATAGAAAATACATTGAAATGTGATACTCGCGAAATGGATAATGATAATGATAATGATAATGAGTTTATAAATGAAGAAAGACAAAATATACATTTACAATTGTTATCATTAAAAAAACGAGCTGTTAAAATTAATCGCCACGATATTAATAATATTAAAACCTTATTTGATCTGTGTAATATTATTTATTTTGATGCAAACGGCGAAGCAGACGTGTTATGTGCGGATTTAGTTAAAAATGATATAGCATGGGCGTGTCTTAGCGACGATACAGATTTATTTGTATACGATTGTCCACGAGTTCTCCGCTGCATTGACATGACAAACGAAAATATATTATTTTATGATACAAGAAAAATCTTAAACAGATTAAATTTGAGCTATAAAGAATTTCGGATGATATGCGTTGTAACTGGTACAGATTACTCAATTAATAAATGTAAAAATCATAACATTACTTACATAATGAAATTATATAGAGAATATAAAACAAACGAATATGTCAAAAATGATTTTTATAAATGGTTGCAAGATAATAAGATAATTACAAATTACACACTATTAAATTACATTGAGATGATGTTTAGTGATGAAAATAATAATTTGAGTAACTATAAAAACGTTTTAGAAAAAAAATATATATCAAATGACAATATAATAAATTATAATATCAATATTAATACTGTAGAAGTTCATAAATTTCTCGAAGACTATAACTTTGTATTTATTGTAGCATAATAATTATTTAAATAATCTTAAAAGATTATAATATATATATATATACATACGTCATGACAGATTTTTTAACAGATAAAAATCAAACTGCGATTGATAAAGGTAATAATATTATAAATGATACAAATGATACAAATGATACAAATGATACAAATGATACAAATGATACAAATGATACCACAGAAACAATTCCAGACTTAGATAGAAATATCTTAAAAAAAAAGAATAAAAAAAATAAGGCTAAAAAAATAAGGCTTAAAAAAATAAAAATTAGTGAAAATGATTTTTATATTCCGTCGTTTAAAGAGTATGAGAATTTGCATTGTTTTGATTATAAAATAGCTTTTTTGAAGGATATATGTAAACATTATAAATTAAAAAGAACAGGCAATAAAGAGGAGTTAACTTCGAGAATATATATTTTTTTATATAATTCCCATAATATCATTAAAATACAAAATTTATGGAAAAAATACATTTTGGTTAAATATAATAAACTAAGAGGTCCTGCACTATTTAATCGCAACAAATGTGTTAATGAAACTGATTTTTATACCTTGGACGATTTAAAAGATATACCATATAAACAATTTTATAGTTTTAAAGACGATAATAATCAAATATTCGGTTTTGATATATTATCAATTCATAATTTATTATTTAAATTTAATAAAAAATCAACAAATCCGTATAACAGACAACCTTTTCCAACCAGTCTAATTGACGATATTAAAAGAATAAAAAGTCTATCGACTATTTTTAATGATAAAATACAATTTATAATCGAAGAACCCGATGAAATACCAAAGGGTAAAAAATTGGAATTGCGAACGGTAGCATTATTTCATGATATAGATGAGTTGGGCAATTATACTCATTCTAATTGGTTTAATTCACTAAATAGAGTAGCTCTAATAAAATTTATGCGCGAGCTTATTGATATTTGGATGTATAGAGCACAACTAAGTATTACAATAAAAAGAGAGATATGTCCACCAAATGGAGATCCATTCCGATTTTTTAATGTGCAATTTATGAATTCTTCGAATTTTGAAACATTAAAAGAAAATGTTCTAAATATCATAGAAATTTTTGTTAAACGCGGTGTAAATAACGAAAGTAAAATTTTAGGAAGTAATTATATATTATGTGCTCTCACATTAGTAAATAACGATGCTGCAACAAGTTTACCTTGGTTATATCAATCGGTTGCCGCACATTAGCGTTAAAACTTGGGGTCTTGAGTGCTAATATAATATATAATGCGTTAAATAACTTAAAAAAGTTTCTATATAATAGAATATAATGCCCAGAAGCAAACAAACCAAACAAGAGAAACCGAAAGCCGCCGCCAAGAAATCTTCCAAGAAAGAGGATAAAGTCGAGGTTGTAAAACCAGTCGAGGTTGTAAAACCAGTCGAGGTTGTCGTAGAGAAGGTCGTTGCGCCTGTCGAGGTTGATGAGGTTATGCTTATCAGCAAAGATTTCACCAACTTCCTCGAGAAACTTCAGCAGGTTAACACTCTACTCTCGTCGCTCAAAACCGAGTTCAGAGCGCTTGAGAAGAAAACTACCCGCGAGTTTAAAGTAGTCCAGAAACAGAACGCGAAACGCAAGCGCAAGCAGGGAAACCGTTCCCCGAGTGGTTTTGTTAAACCGACTCTTATTAGCCACGAGCTTGCCGATTTCCTCAAGAAATCGCACGGTTCGGAGATGGCGCGCACCGAGGTTACCCGTGAGATTAATGCTTACATTCGCGAGCATAAATTACAGGACAAGGAGAATGGTCGCAAAATCAATGCGGACAAAAAACTTACTTCCCTGCTTAAACTTAAAAAAGAGGATGAGCTAACTTACTTTAATCTTCAGAAATACATGAGCCACCACTTTGCTAAGGCCGGACAGCCTCTTGTGAACCCGGTATAAAATTTAAAAATAATAAAAATAAAATAATAAAAATAAAATAATAAAAATTAATAGTATCCATTATTAATTTTTAAATGTATAACAATTACTATTTTTTACTGCATAACCATTATTTAAATACTTATTTTTCAATGATAAAAAACATTTTGTGTTTTGCTTATACCAGTTATTTTAATTATTTACTAAATTGATTTAGAGATTTACCGTCTTATTATATCAATAACAATGAGCGCAATGAATAACAACAAACAAGATCAAATTATCACTGCCAGCGAGTTCTCGCCGAGCAACGATTATAAATATATTAAACCTAAAATTAATAAATCTGGCGGTAAAAGTGTAGGTATTCTTAATAGCGAATCCAATAAAGCACTCTATCTTAGTACTCCACTCATGCTTACTTGGGGCGTTAGTGAGTTTAAGGATGAAGCAACCGGCCGCAAGTCTTATAATATGTCTCTACAGTTCCCTAAAGACGAATATGCCAGCGATGAAACTACTGCATTTCTTAAAGCAATGACAGACTTTCAAAATAAGATCAAGAGTGATGCTATTGAGAACTCTAAGGAGTGGTTGAATAAAACTAAAATGACAGCTGATGTTGTAGATGCGCTATTCCACCCAATGCTATATTATCCCAAGGATCCTGAGACAGGCGAGCCAAATACCGATAAATCACCTACTCTTAAAATTAAACTTGATTATTGGGATGAGGAGTTTAATTGCGAGATTTATGACGTGGAGCACAATATTCTATTCCCTGTCAAGGATGGTGAACAGGGACCAATGGAACTAATGCCCAAGGCAACCAATGTTCTTACAGTTATTCGCTGTGGAGGTCTATGGTTTGCGAACGGTAAATTTGGATGCACATGGCGTCTTGTTCAGTCGGTTGTCCAACCTCGCGCAACTATGAAAGGACGTTGTTTGATTAAGGTTGACAAGGCAAGTGTTGAGAAGCTAAAAGAACAGGCAAGTAAACAGGAGGCTGAGGATCAAACCAGCGACGATGAAGTAGATAAAACAGTAGCCCAAGATAGTGACGACGAAGAAAGCGATGTTCCAGTAAAGGAACCGGAACCAGCACCAGTCGTTGAAGAGGATGAGGAGAAACCAAAACCCAAAAAGCGTAAGGTAGTAAAGCGCAAGGTCAAAGATTAGAAAAATAAATTAGAAAAATAAATTAGAAAAATAAATTAGAAAAATAAATTATATATTTTTTTTTAAATATATAATTTTTTATACACATATTGTAATATGAACGATAATGTTACTTTTATCATTATCATTATAAATATTATTGATATCAATATTTTGAATGCCCTTTTTATAAATAATATACGTTTGATTTCGCAATAGTTTTAATTTGGAAATATTAATTTTAAAAACTTTTTTACCTATGTTTATATCGAGTTCTTCTTCGTCTAATAGTTTGCTAATAGATGTTTTTATATTAATGTGTAAAGTATTTTTTTCATCAATATACATATGCTGTTCAAGCGAAGGCTCACATTTCACTATAAGAGATTTGCCTGACAAATCGTAAGTTATCTCTTGGTGCCACAAAGGTATATAATATATATCATTGTCATATTCTAACTTATATACGTCTGAATCCAACAAATTATCAATAGACGGATTTAATATAACTAATTCGTCAAATTGGAATTTATTTTTAATGATTTCTTTTATACTATCAATCGCGTCTTGGTCCAATCCAATAATTTCCGAATATTTCATTATAAAATCTAAAATTTTAATTGAATTATTTTTATCAAATTTTTCAATTGCTTTTAATGAATATAATTTGCATTTTTTTATTAATTCTTCCAATAAATTTTTATTGTTAGTATCAGTATCATTATCATTATCATTATTTGTATCATTAATGTTTATAAATTTATAAATAAACTCATCAATAAAGGAGAGATAATTTTCAGAAATATTTTCCTTTGAATTTAAATGCTCAGATAATTTTTCATAAGCGTGTTTAATGTTTTTAAATTTTTCAGTGCTCTCAACACTGTTATTATTCTTATCCGGATGTTCCTTGAGAGCTGCGTTATAATAATGTTTTTTTAGTTTTTTTATATCATATGGGGGATTCAAGTTTAATATTATTTGTGCTGATTTTATATCCATGAACCTTGTTTATTAAATAAATAATATAATTCTCTAAATGATAAATTGGTCTGTAATTATTATTATAATACTTGAAAAAACGGTAAGTGTACAACACTATATCCGTAACTTCTTCATCTTTGATATGATTATTTAAAATTAAATAGTTTAATATATACCAACAAGCATTAAATATATCTAAATTATAAATAAATAAATCATAAATGTTTTCACGCAAATTAAAGTAGTTTAAATCTTCAACGTATATAATCACATCAATTATTTTCATACATATTTTTTTATAAAAATTTATAAAATCTTTGTTAATAATAAATAAATTTTTTATATTTGTTATATTATTCACTTCTATCTCCTTATTCAATGTTATATTTAATATTTTATTATATTTATTTCTTGACGGTCTTGCGTAATTAAAAATCTTACATACATTGATAATATTATCTGGTATAAAACTAATAGCTTCTGTTATGAAAAAAAAAATTATTTTTATATTGCTGTTCATATAAGTTTGCATATAACTATAAAATATATCAAGCAGTTCCGTATTAATTTCATGGAAGTTTTTGCATAAAATAATTCCTATTTTATGTTTTTTAGTTACAATAATGTCGACTATATTATTGAAAATATGCTCCCACAAAACTTTATTATTACAGCCTAAAAGGGATATGTCTATTTCAAAATGAATATCGCTTAATTTAAAATAATAATTTTTTTTATTATACAATATATTTATTTTTTTCTCATATTTAAGATTGTGTGAGCTATATTTGTTAATAACATTTAATACTTGTGTATATTTTCCAATTCCCTTTGCACCATAAAAAATAATATTATTTAAATCATATATATCTTTGGGCAATTCATTATATATTTTATTATAGTAAGGATGTAATGAATTATCGAATTTTATAATATAATCTTCAAAATGACTGTTATAAAATTTCATACTATTATGTTTAAGTTAAAAAATAATCTTTATTTTATATTTATTTAATTAGATAAATGAGCGAAATGAGCGAAATGAGCGAAATGAGCGAAATATGTCAAATAGATGAGTTAATTAATAAATTCAAATTACAAAACAATACATCGCTCACCAGATTATGGATTAATTTTTTATTAATAAAAAAAAACGATATTAAAAAAATTACAAATCAAGCATTAGACGTATTAAATATAATTAATCATGACGATAATGATATTAATAATAATTTAACATATGAAAATATTATAACCTTATATAATATTAACAAATTTAATAATACTTAAATATTATGATTTATATTATTAGTAATGAACATTTACTTTGATATAGATGATATTAATATTGATAATATCTTTTTTTTTAAGCCGGCCAATAATAATATTATTGAAAATGCCCTTTTCCATAGAACAATATATTCTAATAAATTACTCACTCTAAATGCTGTCTTTATTAAAATTAATATTGATATTGATAATATTGAAAAATTTTACACTAAATATAAATTTAATTTTGATATAAATAAGAATACTGATACAATAAATAAAATTATAAATATTGAAAATGAAATATTAGACAAATTTTTAGTTAGCAATGAATATTTAAAAAATAAAGAGAAGACACACGAATTACATAATCTTTTATATAAGCAAAATTTCAAATTATACACAAATAACGTTGACAATCATTTAAAGAATGAATTTATTCTTAAGATATCTGGATTTTGGGAAACACAAAAAAAATATGGATTAACATACAAGTTCATTGACATTGTTAATAAAAATCTAACCGTCTGTTAAAAAATGGTTTAATATAATGTATGTTATTCCCACTAACGAAAAATTAATAGGTGCAAATACATAAGTTAACATTTTAAACTTTTTTTTATCGGATTCATTGCCTATTTTACCATATTTTGAATCCAAAGATGCCGAAAAATATTGATATAAAAAATATAATTGGATAAAAAACATAAATGTGGATACACCACTTATGGTATTATATTGGTCTCCAACATTACCACTGTTTATTTTATCAATAAATTTAACATTTAAAAAAATTATAATACTTAATAATGCAATTATCATTAAATATGGTATTGATTGCTGAAAAGTATTTTTAATAATTTCTGAAGTTTTAAGATTGACATTAATATTCACTTTAAAAAACATTAGTCCGGCAAGCGCACATATAACAATCCCATAGCCTATTATGGTCGATTCAGCTTTATAATTACTATTTTCCATACTAACAACGGAAGATAAAAATAATTTAATTAATAAGCCAAGTATAGCAATTGCAGTTAAAATAGATTTCATATAATAATCGTCTTTTTGGTTCATTATATATATAATATTATTTTTTATGATAAAAGTTAATGATATTTATTATTGTGTATTTATAATATGAATAATTCAAACATTATGCTAAATTTACAACCTTATAATTCCGATGAAAACAATCTTATATTGGAGAGAAAACTAATTAGTATTCATTCTGAGGACCGTGATATAAATCATTACCCATTTTCAAATAACTTTGAGATTAAATTACCAGATACATATACGAACGTACATTCGATGAGATTAATAGATATATCATTGCCTATTAATTATTACACATTTACGAATGAATATCAAAATACTAAATTTAATTTTAGCATTATACCTGGAGATTCGGATATTAGCAATGTTTACTATAATGTTTTAAATGATTTATCAAATTCTAAATATTCCGTAGAAATAACAAACGGTTTTTATGAACCGGTTGAATTAGAGAGGGAATTATTATGTAAAATGAATGTTAGTGTTACAACCAAAATTAAAGATACATGTAGTAATTTTTTTCATTGTATACAAGATGTGGAATATGGTAAATTCAGCGTTCATTATAATAAAATTACTCAAAAATTAGTATTTGGAAATACACAAGATAATTTTGTATTAAATTTTGATGAGAAAATTACATATAATTTAACTAATTATAATCAACCCAGTGTATGGGAACAATATACCAAATGGGGTTTGCCGTCTTATTTAGGATTTGATAAAAAAATATATAGCTCAAAAGGAGATCCAGATCCTATTTATTTTAATTATTTAGGTAGTAATGATCCTTGGTTACAAAAAGATATAAATGCTTCTAATTTATATTATTTATCAGCACCAAATATTATAAACGTTGCAGGTGAAAAAACAATATACATGGAAATCGATAATTATAATTCATATGATGAATTAATACCTTATTCTAAAAACACAAATGATTTTTCTGTTAAACCAAAATATCAAACTGCTTCAACAAAGAGATCTAAAATGAGCATTGAAAGTAAATGCAATAATCTTCAAAATGATTTTAATATAAAAATTAATTCGGCATTTGCTAAAATACCTGTTTCTAATTTTCCACATGGTAATTTATTTGATTCTAAAAATGGGTTTTTAAATAATATCGTAATATTTGATCCACCACAAGAAAAAATACAAAAATTAAAGATTCGGTTTAGATATCATGATGGAAGATTAGTTGATTTTAATAACAATGTTTTTGATTTTAGCATTGAATTTAATACATTAAAAAAAGAACTACGGCGAATTAGTAATATTAGAGTTCCGCCGCTGTATAATGTTTAAATTAAATCTAAAACTAAATCTAAATATCATAGGTATTTTTTAACCACTTTTGTATTACATCCAATTCGCACGTTTTATAATCATCATTAAATTTATTTAACTTTAAAAATTTAGGTTTTTTCATTCGGGCAGTTTTATAGAATATGTAGTCTCCATATTTCCCCATTCTAATTGAGGTAGTTTCATTAATAGTGCGAACTAATGTTTTACTTTTATCTTTTTCTAATATTGGTATAATAACATCCATAGTAATATCATCTGGATTATTTATATTTTCCAAATCTTCTATTTTTATAGAATATTTATTACCATTCCAATCTACATAATAACCATATTGACCTTTTTTCAATATTGCTATTTTGTCTTTATAAACACCTATCTCTTTATCGGTGTATAGCAAATCTGCTAATTCATATTTACCGTCTTTTAATTTATCCAAATCTATATCGGGTCTCACTTTTTTGAATGTTATCTCATTGTTTATTTCACATTTAATAACTGGACCATATTTAGCAATCATATACGTATGATTATCATCTATTTTAATTGTATTTCTATTTGTTAACATATCTCCTGATAAAATTTGAATTTGGTCTAAACACTCTTTACACAACTCATGCCATATTTTATCGCCTTTCGCGATTATATCCAATGTATCTTCCATACTTTTTGTATATTCATAATTAAATAGCTGATCAAATTGCGTGATAAGGAATTCAATAACCATTATACCCAGCGGTTGAATGACCAATTTATCTTTTTCATTTCCGAACTCTCTTTCCGTTTCATCTTCGGTAATTTCACAATCGTTTAATTCGAAATCAATACATTTTATTTTTTTACCAGTGACATTCATTTTCTTAACATAATTTCTATCCTGAATTTTATCTATTAATGATGAAAAGGTAGATGGGCGACCGATCCCTCTTTTTTCTAATAGTTGCACCAACTTTGCTTCTGTATAATGTGTCTTCAGATCTTTCATTGTTACTTTGCATATAATTTTGTTATATTCTAATACAATTTCGTTTTTCATATTTTGTAAGTAAGCAAAATCCGGCGAGGTTTCTTCGTAACCTGCTACTTTTTTCCAACCAGGAAAACAAATTTGTTCGCTTGTATAACGATATTCGTGCTTCTCCGGTGCAGTTAATTTACCAGTAATTGATTTAAATGTTGCAACCGCCATACAACTTTCTAATGTATTTCTTCTAATCAGTTTATATATTTTCCTTTCATATTTACCCATTGTCTCATTATCGTCAACATTTTCAACATTAATATTTGTTGGTCTTATTGATTCGTGAGCCTCTTGAGCGTTATTTTCCTTCTTATCTTTTCCCTTCTTATCTTTTCCCTTCTTATCTTTTCCCTTCTTATCTTTACCTTTCTTATCTTTTCCTTTCTTATCTTTTGTTTCATGTTCCTCTTCCTCTTTAATTTTCTCTTCGGTTTCTTTTTCATTAGATAAATCTGATAAATTACTATTGACGTAATTATCACCATATGTCTTTTTTATAAATTTTTCCGTATCATCTAAAAACTCTTTACAATATGCTACACTATCCGTTCTCATGTATGTTATGTATCCTCCTTCATATAACTTTTGGCATGTTTGCATAGTATTCTTCGGAGAAATGCGCATTTCATTACTTGCCATTTGTTGTAGTCCGCTCGTCGTGAATGGTTTTGGTTGATTTTTCGAAACACTTCGTTCTTTGGAACAATCATATACATGTTCATGGTTAACCGAATCTTCTAAAAACTCGGAAACTTTTTCTTCGTTGTCGTAATTATAATTTAATGCGAAAGGTATATTTTTATTAGTAAAATAACCGGTCGTATTATACACTTTACGACCTGGTGATTCGTCTATTTCCTTTTTATTTTCATACACTAATCGCAATGCCGGTGTTTGACATCTACCTGCACTCAAACCGGTTTTTGTATTTTGAGAAATTTTTTTCCAAAGTATGGGAGAAATATAGAACCCAACCAACATATCCAAAATTTGACGTGATTGTTGGGCATATACAACATCCATATTTACCGTAGTTGGATCAGCAACCGCTTTCAATAAAGCGGGCTTAGTAATTTCGTGAAAAATAATCCTTTTGGTCGTATTAACGGGTAAATTAAAGTGATTACAAATATGCCACGCGATTGCTTCACCCTCTCTATCATCGTCGGCCGCCAACATAACATCATCTGCTCTATCTATCATTTTTCGCATTTTTTCTACTTGTTGCTCTTTACTTTCCATCAATGTAAAAGTTGGTTTAAAATTATTATCTATATCTATTGATTTTAAACCATCTAATTGACAAAAATGACCATAACTCGCGATACATTTATAATTAATACCCAAATAATTTTCTATTTTTTTACATTTAGCAGGAGATTCTACGATTACTAATGTATATGACATATTTATAAATATGTCATTTACTATAAATAACTTCAATTTATTATTTAATACAATCATTTAATCAAAATCACTAAAATATGGTTTTATATTTGTCAAATTGTATAATGTATTAAAAAAAGGTTTAACTGACACATTAAAACGATGGTGCGACGAATGGCAATTACAACACAATGCTAATAAATTATTCATGTCGTTATCGGTTGATACGTGATTTATATGATGTATCTCGTGTGGAACTAACTTACTAAAATTATTTTTACATAAACCACATTTATTATCTTGTCTGGAAAGTATTTTATTTCTTAATATTGGTTGGATACAATATATTTTACTGAAAAAATAGCAAGTGAAAATTACTAAACTAAAATCTAAAGATTTCATCCTAACTATTATTTGTTATTATTTGTTATTTAAATTCTTATACTCGGTCCAAGATATATTTTTTGTTTTATCTACTTTAGTTTTCTTTTTTTTAGCATATTTCTTGTCTATTTTCTCTCCCTTTTTTATTGAACTATCAATATATATTTGTTTTAATAAACTTCCTACTGCGTAAGAACCTTCGTGTTGATCCAATTCGCCTGTTTCTATTTTTTCTAAAACATCTAAAAATCTCCATAAAATATCAAAATCTATTTCGTCTTTATTTATACGATTAAAAATATCGGTATACTTTTCATAAATAAAACTACATTGTGATTTTAACATAGTTTCGTATTGATTTTTATTTGAATATTTTAGACGTTTATATTTTTCTTTCAGTTCTATCATTTTTTTCACATCATTTTTTAAGAGTTTGCTGTGTTTTTTCTCTCTAATTTCATTTGTGCAATCTTCGGTATTATTTGCTCTTAACATTTTATCTAATTGAATACGTTCGTTTTTATCCATATCTAAAATAACACTATTTTTATTTATATGATTAAATAACTTATTATATAATTATTAATATATAATGGTAAAAAAAGGTGGTAGTAATTTAGATAGTGTTATTCAACCGTTTACTGGAGAGACTAATGGAGCTCAGGCTGCTGCCAACGACGGACAAGCTGCCGGAGAATTTCACAGCGCTCTAATTCAAAATGCCGGTTCGTCTGGAAGCATAGAAGTGCCCACATTTTCCGGAAATCCGGAAGCATCTGATTCATCAGCATTAATCAATGATACATTAATAAATAATGTTAATAATGCTGGAGGAGATATAGTTGGTGGTAAAAAAAGAAAATCCAAAAAGAATAAATCTAAATCCAAAAAGAATAAATCTAAATCCAAAAAGAATAAACCCAAATCTAAAAAGAATAAATCTAAATCTAAATCTAAATCTAAATCTAAATCTAAATCTAAATCTAAAAAAAGTAAATCTAAATCTAAAAAAAGAGTATAATAATAATTTATTTTTATCACATTAATATTTAATATGAAAACATCTGATATATCACAAACTATTATTATATTATTGATATTTGTATTATTGTATGTATTTAATATATTATCCGTTGGTATAAAAAATATAAAAAATAATTGGCCTAAATATAGATGCAATCCCACAATAATGCCATTTGCATCTATATTCGGTGAGGACGTTATGACAAATTTTACATTTTGTATTCAGGGTATTCAAGGTGATTATATGAAATATCTTATGCAACCGCTTAATTATAATTTCTCTATTTTAGGACAATTGGGCAAAAATTTTACAGTAAATATTCAAGGCATACGAGAATTCTTTAATAAATTAAGAAATATGGTAACCGAATCTATTAGAAATATATTTGGTGTATTTTTAAATATTATCATTGAATTTCAGCGTATTATAATTAATATTAAAGACCTTTTCGGAAAACTTATAGCCACTTTAGCAACACTTCTACACACAGTATCCGGTGTTATTTATACCATGGAAAGTGGATGGAATGGATTACCAGGACAAATGGTTAGGGCTCTATGTTTTGATCCTGAAACTAAAATTTTAACAAACGATAATAAATTAATACTTATGAGAGAAATAGAATTAGGAACAATATTAAAAAATGGAGCAAGAGTTTCTTCTGTAATGAAGATATCCAATTTAGACGAAAAGGGTAATTACGTTGAAGATATGTATGAGGTAAATAATGGTGAAGATAACAAACCCATATATGTAACTGGATCACATCTTATTTACGATACATCCATTTCAGATTTTGTCGAAGTTAAAAATTTACGGGGAAACAGTCCATCTATTTTATCGGTGAAGAAATGTAAAGAACTTTCTTGCTTAATTACAAGCGATAATACAATACCAATTGGTGAGTGGATCTTCCACGATTGGGAAGATAAAAGATAATAATATTATCCAATTATTATATAATGGATAATATTTTAAATGAAATAAATAAATTATACAATAAAACCGGCTATACAGATATACACGGTTTAGATTTATGGACATCTATTATTTTGGTATTAGTGTTTTTGTTAGCAATATCATACTACCATATACTTAATAATTTACAACCGATTAAAACCGACTGGGTTAACCAAAGATGTAAACCCAATATTATTCCTTTTGCTGCAATAATAAATAAACCTGATGGTATAAGTGCGTTTGATTATACAAATCAAAATTTTACACAATGTACACAAGGGATATTAAAAAATATTACAAATTATTCCTTCAAACCCATTTACTATTTAATGAATGCTATGAATATGATTTTTGTAGCTTTAAATAAAATTGTTAATTCGATTAGGGAACTTTTTAATAAATTGAGAGATTCAACGAAAGAATTTGTTAAAAATATTATGGGACGCGCTTTAAATATTACAGTTCCTATATTACAATTAATTATTACAGCAAAAACTATTGCTAACAAAACAATAGGAACTTTTGCAGCTGCCGTATACGCGTTATTGGGAGGATACTTTCAAATACAATCAATAACGTTGTTTTTTATGAAAATGATCAATAAAATTCTATATATACTTGTTGGTCTCATTACTGGTTTCTGGTCTATTTCTTGGCTTTTCCCTCCTGCAGCAATAGCGGCCGTATCTGCAACTGTGATTATGGTTGCCCTTTTGATTCCCACATTAATACTAAAAGTACACTTCGGAGACATAATGGATTTATCAACAGCAACACTTCCTGGTGCTCCAAGTTGTTTTTCAGGAAACACTTTATTGAAACTTAAAGATAATACATACAAAAAAATATCGGATATAAATTTAAATGATGTATTAATTGACGGTTCAATAATCACAGCAAAAATGAAAGCATCATCGCACGACCAAGAAATATATGAACTTGATAATATAATAGTTACTGGAAATCATAATATTTTTCACAGTATTAAAGGATGGATTACTGCAAAAGAACATCCAGATAGCGTATTAGTTAATAATTTTAAAGATCCGTTTGTTTATTGTATTAATACAAATACCAAGACAATAAAAATAAATGGCAATACATTTGCGGACTGGGATGACATTGATGATGATGATATTAGTATATTAAAAAATAATTTCTCTCTGCCAACCGATTTTAATCCAGAAGATATACATAAATATTTTGATGCTGGTTTTCATCCCAACATGAAATTAAAACTTGAAAATAATAATATTGTAAAAATTAAAGACATTAAAGTTAACGATATTCTTAATAATGGGGAGCGCGTTTGCGCAGTCGTTTCAATTGATAAGAAAAATATGTCAAAAATGTATGATTTTAGTATACATGCAAACAACGTGTTAACATGCACAAAAAATATTAATATTTTAAAAAATAATATGAATACCAATAATACTGCCAATTTAAAAGGTATTGAAATACAGGATGATTGTTTACAGTTATATCATTTAGTTACAGACAAAAAAAGTTTTGAAATTAATAATGTTTATGTTGGAGATTATAATACAAGCATCGAGAAGTTTTTATAAAAAATTTACTTATTTAGGTAAAATATTATCTATGTAAAATTTATAACAAATGGAAATAACGATTTTTGGTAATAAAATGCGTTTAGAACTTATTATATTAACTATTTTCATTGCTAATTTTATTTCGCTTAATTTAATATGCACCTGTGCTGGTGGCATTACAAATTTATTTAATATTGTAATGCGGTTTTTATCTCAACTTTTAACGGGTAATACTGAAACATTTCAAACCAATCTTGGAGCTTCGGAATTAGATTACACACTCGGTGCTGGTGTAGAAGGTACATATGAAAAACCTACCGAAGATTACAATCCATACTCTCATTTAGAAAATAATGTTGGAACACCCAAACCATTATCAGAAGGTCAAATGGATGTTTTTGCCGGAAATAAAGTGAGTCCTGATTGCTGTCCGTCTCATTACAGTAATAAAGATGGTTGCATGTGCTCCACTCCGGAACAAATGAAATATTTAAGTGAGCGTGGTAGCAACAATAAAGAGTAAATAATATAATATATTCTAAACAAAAAAATATATTATAAACAAAAAAATATTTTATAAACAAAATTTATTTATTAATAGTTAAATTAATGTTTTACATGTACATCATGTGCTGCCATGTGTTTGGTTCATCTTGTTTAATTAATTTGTCTACTAATTCGTTATCTATGGTAATTGGAAATTTAACAACTACGTCCAAGTCTTTTTTAAATATATTTTCTTCTGGTTTCATCAATCTACAAAGATTTAATTTTGTATAAATTATTTCTAAACACCTTTTAAGATTTCTTACACCTGCCTCTTTATCGGTATATTTTTCAATAATATACTGTATAATTTTATCTGGTATTATGATGTCATCTTTATTAAATCTTACTTGATCTTGTATGTCCGACATCAAATAATCTTTTGCAATAACAGTTTTTTCTTTTAAATCATAACCCTTTGTTTGTATTCTATACATACGGTCTTTTAAAATCGGATTAATTTTTGATTCATCATTGTAACTGAAAATAAACATGCATCTGCTTAAATCAAAGTCTAATTCCGAAAAATACTTGTCATGAAACTTACTATTTTGTGTAGTATCTGTCAAATGTGTCAAAATCCCAATAATTTCTTCACCTTTGGGCGTATCACTCACCTTGTCCAACTCATCAAAATATATAATTGGGTTCATACATTTACTCTTTACCAAGATCTCTACAATCTTTCCCCAAGTAGACCCCTCATAAGTATAAGAATGACCTTCCAAGAAACTGGAATCTGTTGCTCCGCCCAAAGCAATGAAGGCAAAATCCCTGTTTAATATTTTACTGATGCCTTCTTTTACCAATGTAGTTTTGCCCGTTCCCATTGGTCCTTTAATCGCAATAGATGTGCCAATCGAATTAGGATTAGAGATCCATTGTCCAATCATTTGCATTATTTGTAGTTTAGCATCATTTAAACCATACACTGCATCATCAAGAATTTTTTTAGCACCTCCCATAAAATTATGACACTTTTCTATACCATCGTCTATTGTCAATGGAATATTGTCATATTTACCAAATGGAATTTGCATAAATGTATCTATCCAGTTTTTAATTTTATGATACTCTCCCGCTCCCTGTTCAAGATACTTCAAAGAGTTAATTTTTTTATATGCCAATGCTTTCATTTCAATCGGAATATCAGAATCTAACAATGCCAATCTATATGGTTTATCTATCTCTCCATATTCCATAATTTCTTTTACTTGTTTCAATACCAATTCTTGCTTCTCAACGCTCATATTATCTTTGAAAAATTTAATATCGTTTAATGTTTTTTTTTCACTCAACAACTTTTTCAATTTAGCAGCATTTTTAGTTCTTTGTTTCAAATTTTTTTTCTTATTTTTCTTATTAAAATCCTTCTCTTTGGATTTAATATCTTTTATAATAGATTTCATTACATCATTGTTCTTGTCTTCTTCCGGCAATTCTTTCAACATATCGTCGAACTTTTTAAATACCTCTTCATCGCCCAATGATGATTTATTTTTATCCCTTTTATCTTTTTTATCTTTTTCATCATCTTCTGTTTCTTCAGTTTCTTCGTCATCCTCTCCTTCATCCTCCGTTTCATCCTCCGTTTCATCCTCCGTTTCATATTCATCCGTTTCTTCGTCGTATTCTAAATTAGGATCACCAATAGTAAATATTATGTTAAATTTATTACCGTTTGATAATAATTCGTCTAACTCATCCTCATCGCTGTATTCATCATCAGAATCCTCGCTGTATTCGCTATCAGATTCAGATTCATCAGGTTCATCTTCGCTATCATTTAATTTGGGTATTTCATCGTCGCTCTCCTCTTGTTCGCTCTCCTCTTGTTGTTTCTTTTTTTTTCTATTAGTTTTTAGCTTAGAATTTTTTCTTAATTTCTTTGGTTCAGTAATATTTTTTTTACCTTTTAAATTATTGAGACTATCACTTTTTTTTAAAACTTTCTTATCTTTATCTGATTTCTTATCTGATTTCTTATCTGATTTTTTATCGATTTTTTTATCTTTATCGGCATTAATAATTTTATTTTGCATATATTTTGATGGAAACATTTCCTGAATTAATTTTAAATATTTATCATGATTAAAATCTTCGTCTATTTCTTCGCTATCATAATCTTCATCCGAAGACGATTCATTATTTTTATAAGAATCGTTTGAAATTTTTTTAGATTTAGAGCGAGTATTATAAAAATGTTTTTTCTTTTCTTTGGACATATTATTTAGTTAATTAATATATTTTTATATATTATTTTAACTTCAATTTTATAATTTAATAATTTTTATAATAATTTTTTATAATAATTTTTATAATAATTTTTATTTAATTAAATTATAATATTATAAAATTGAACCGAAACTATCTAAATATATATTTATGTATTATAAGAAGGATGACCCAAAATAATGATACAATCAATAAACATAATTCTTCAAAAATTTTAGGAATCCAATTTAGTATTTTATCACCTGAAGAGATTCGTAATGGTTCGGTATGTCAAATTACAAGCCGCGACACATATATTAATAATAAACCTGTAATTAATGGACTATTTGATCCAAGAATGGGTGTATTAGAACCAGGGTTAATATGTCCTACCGACGGACTTAATTATATGCAAACGCCTGGTTATTTCGGTCATATTGAGCTTGCACGTCCGGTGTTTTACATACAATACTTAACGTCGATTATTAAAATTCTTAGATGTACTTGTGTTAAATGTAGTAAATTGCTGATCAGCAAAGAAACTTATAAGCATTTCTTGAACGATCCACCCGATGTTAGATGGAATAATGTGTTTGCACTCGCAAGTAAGATTAAACGATGTGGCGAAGATACTAATAATGGGTGTGGATGTAAACAACCAAACAAAATTAAAAAGGAAGGTTTAGCTACATTAATTGCCGAGTGGGATGAAATTGACGGCATAGATAAAAATGAAAATCCGGAAAAATTAATACTTCATATGACACCGGAAGTTGCTCTTACCCAATTAAAACGTATATCGGATGAAGATATTACTTTTATGGGGTTTAGTCCTCTGTGGTCGCGCCCAGAATGGATGGTATGCCAGGTTCTTGCAGTTGCCCCACCAGCAGTAAGACCGTCGGTAAAGCACGATTCACAGCAGCGAAGTGAAGATGATATTACTCACATAATTGTAAATATTATTAAAACAAATAAAACACTTCAAGATAAAATTAATATCAACGCAAAGGGCGAAATTTTACAAGATTGGAGCACATTGCTACAATATCACATCTCTACGCTTGTGGATAATAATATACCTGGTGTAGCTGTTGCTGCCCAACGTTCTGGCAGACCTCTAAAATCAATTAAAGAACGATTGAATGGAAAAGGTGGGCGCGTTCGCGGTAATCTTATGGGAAAGAGAGTTGATTTTTCCGCAAGATCCGTAATTACACCCGATCCAAACCTTTCGATCAATGAGCTGGGTGTTCCTAAAAAAATTGCTTTAAATTTAACTCGTCCCGTTACGGTTAATAAATTAAATATTAACTTTTTAACAAAAATTGTTCAAAATGGTCCGGATATATATCCGGGAGCGAAAATTCTAAATCGATTAAATGGTAACAGTATTTCCTTGCGATATGTTGATAGGGACTCTATTAAACTAAATTTAGGCGACGTAGTTCATCGCCACATGATGAATGGGGATGCTGTCCTATTTAACAGACAACCAACATTGCACAGAATGTCTATGATGTGCCACATCGTTCGTGTTATGAACGTTGGTGATACGTTTCGCATGAATGTAGCAGATACAAAACCATACAATGCCGATTTTGATGGTGATGAAATGAATATGCACATGCCCCAAGATATTGAGTCTGAGTCAGAACTTAGAAATTTGGCGGCAGTTAAGTGGCAGATAATCAGTCCGGCAGATAATAAGTCGATTGTTGGTATTTTTCAAGACTCCCTATTGGGTTCATATCGCTTTACCAGAGAAAATATCAATTTCACTCATCGCGAAGCAATGAACTTATTAACAGTCATCAAAAAACTTGATATTTCTAAAATATTAAACAAAGAATCTATTTCCAGTTTTGATATAATCTCGCAAATTTTACCTCCAATGTCCATGAAATACAAGACATCGGGGTTTAAAGATACTGATGATTATTCTAAATCAAATGGCGTGTTAGAAATACAAAATGGTACTTATGTAAGAGGTCAAATGAACAAAGGTGTATTTGGTGCTGGTTCTGTTGGTTTGCTTCAGCGATTGTGTAATGATTTTGGCAACGATGCTTCGTCTGAATTTGTCGACAATTTACAGAATATAGTTACCGAATATATGAAAAGTAGTTCTTATAGTGTCGGTATAAGCGACTTAATTGCAAATAAAATAACTATTAATAAAATTAACGATGTAATTATATCAAAGAAAAAAGATGTTCAGACATTAATCGACAAGACACACCTGGGTATTTTTGAAAATAAAACAGGTAAAACTGACGAGGAAGAAATTGAAACACAAATTAATAATATATTGAGTCAGGCGCTTACAGAAGCCGGTAAAATCGGTCGTAATAGTTTACAGAGTGATAATCGTTTTGTTATTATGGTAGATGCCGGATCTAAGGGCAGCGCTCTTAATATTTCACAAATGACATCTTGTGTGGGCCAACAAAGTGTAGACGGTAAAAGAATTCCGTATGGGTTTACTAACAGAACTCTTCCGCATTATAATAAATTTGACAATTCGCCGGAAGCCCGCGGATTTGTTGAAAGCTCTTTCATATCGGGATTAACCCCACAAGAATTATTCTTTCACGCAATGGGTGGCCGAGTAGGTCTTATCGATACTGCTGTTAAAACATCACAAACTGGTTACATTCAACGACGATTGATCAAAGGTATGGAAGATTTAAAAGTAGAATATGATATGACCGTTAGAAATAGTAAAAATAAAATTATACAATTCTCTTATGGGGATGATAATTTTGATACTATAACAGTTGAAAATCAAAAATTACCGCTTGTATCAATGTCACTGGAAGATATTTATTTACATTTTGACATGTCAACAGACAAAAATGTGTTATTATATACAAGCGACACACTTAAGCGAGTTAAAAAACAAAAAACCGAGTTAAATAAAAAATGTAAAAGTATGATAGAAACTTTTATTGAAGCCAGAAGTGAAATAATTAAGAAGGTGTTTAATAATAACGATTCCGACCTTATTCATATGCCAATCGCTTTCACACATTTAATTAATAATATTCAAGGGCAACAATCTATAAATATCAATTCTCTTGTTGATATTACTCCATTGGAAACATTTGAACTTATTGAAAATGGTTTAAAACGTCTTCAAAGTTTACATTATATTAACCCGAATCAATTATTTGAAATAGTATACTATTATTACTTGACTCCTAAAAATCTACTTCTAATTAAAAAATTAAACAGAAAATCCATTAGTCTGCTGATAGAAAATATTATATACAAATATAAAAAATCTATTGTAGCACCAGGTGAAATGGTTGGTATGATTGCAGCACAAAGTATCGGCGAACCAACCACCCAAATGACACTTAATACATTTCATTTTGCTGGCGTTGCCAGTAAGTCAAATGTAACGCGCGGTGTTCCGCGTGTCGAAGAAATCTTATCCTTGTCGGAAAATCCCAAAAATCCATCTTGTACGATCCATTTATTTCCGGATGAAGAAACGAGCATCGACAATACTGAAATTATTAGACATCGCATAGAGCACACTAAATTGTCCTCTATTGTTAATAAGATTCAGATTTGTTTTGATCCAAATAAAGATACATCTTTAATCGACGAAGACAATATATTGCTGCAAAAATATAATAAATTTGAAAATATGATCGACGAATGTAATAATAAGAGTGAGGATGAGAATGATAAATCTAAATGGATAATCAGGATAGAATTAAATAAAGAAGAAATGTTATACAAAGACATCAATATGGACGACATTCATTTCGCAATTAAAAACATATATAATGATGAGATTGAGTGTATTTACAGTGATTACAATGATGATAAATTAGTTTTCAGAATAAGATTGATTAACGCTATTAAAAAAAGCGCAAACAAACAAAAATCGTTAGATCAATCAGACGAAATATATAAGTTGAAAACATTTCAGGATCATTTGTTAAATAAGATGGTTCTTAGAGGTATTAAAAATATCGACAGAGTTATTCCTCGTAAAATAATTAATACTGTCAAACAAGAAGAAGGTCAGTTTGTCAAGAAAGATATTTGGGTTTTAGATACAGTAGGAACTAATTTGTTAGAGATTTTAAATCTTGATTACATTGATGTTAATAGAACTTATACCAATGATATACGAGAGATCAAAAGAGTTCTTGGCATAGAAGCCGCGAGGCAAGCAATATTCAATGAGATCACAGATGTAATGGAGCACGACGACACTTACATTAATTATCATCACGTCGCATTATTGTGTGACAGAATGGCGTGCAACGATAAGATGGTTTCCATTTTCCGTCACGGCATTAACAATGATAATATTGGTCCAATTGCGAAGGCGTCATTTGAGGAAACGCCGGAAATGTTCTTGAAGGCTGCAAGACACGCGGAGCTCGATACTATGCGAGGTGTATCAGCAAATGTTATGTGTGGTCAGGAAGGATACTTTGGAACAAGTGCTTTTCAAACCATGCTTGATATTAATAAATTTACAAAACTAAAAGCTGAACAAATTAATTTACAATCAAATACAGAGATTATTGAGAATAGTTTTATGAACATTGAAAATAAAGATGATCCTTGCAGTATGAATAATTTAACATTTGAAAATAATGTAGAAAATTTAAATGCAACTAATACGGGACAAGTAAATGATTATGAACCAGATTTTTAGATTTTTAGATTATTCGATTATTCGATTATAACATATAACAGTAGCTTAATAATAATTCACATAAATAATAATAATAATAATAATAATAATAATAATAATGATAATAATAATAATATTATCATTATTAATAACTGTATATAAATATAAATATAAATATTGTATAAATAATATTATGAACTCATTTGGATTTATTTTATCATATTTTTTATTAAATGAAAAACTTTATAATACAAATGAGATAAAAGAAAAAATACAAAACCAAATCCAACACATTTTATATAATGATATCATTAATTCGTTATCACATAGTTATATCTTTGCTGATGATTTTTATAATTATTTTATAAATAATAAGTTTAATTTTATAAAAAAAAATTTTATAAATCCATTATTTTTATCAAAAGATACTTGTGATTATAATATTGATATTTTTAGAAAGACGCAAAAAGTTTATTATGCTATGTCAAAAATAGCAAGAATGTATAAAATTAAAAAATCCAAATTGTTTGACGTGGATAATGATTTATTATTTAACTCTTTTGACGATTTACCAAAAAGTATTATATTAACTTTGTATGACGATAAAACACGAACGATTTATAAATTCCGTATCTCAGATTTAATAAATATAATTTCTACTGCTCTAACATATGCACCCAGTTTTTTTTCTGAACCTCAAACTATTAAAAATCCATATACAAATATAGAATTTACAAAGGCACAATTATACACGATATATTACAAAATTAAAAGTAGCAGCTATAATTTACCTACTATTTTTCATTTTTATTTTTTAAATAATTTTAATCTATTAGATTTTCGTAAAAATTGTGACTGCTATATTCGTGAAAAAGTAATTGATGATTTTGTTATTAATGGCAATGTTACAAAAAAACATAAATATATTTTACAAATGTTCGAAGAATATAATTATATAGGTATTGTCATTGACAAAGATTTTCCAAAAAAAACGCTTGTTAACACGTTTAATGATTATATCATAGATTATTTAACAGAATGCTATTCTTTTAATAATATATTAAGAACGATTTCTAAAAGAAACTTAAAAAAAAACTTAAAAAAATTTAAAACTTTAAATCCAAAATACGGAAGAAAAATATACAAAATAAACAAAGAGTTTAATATTAATAATATTATAACAAATAATACAAATTCTAATGACATAAGTAACAATGTTTTTATTTTTGGAAATAATAGTAATAATAATAATACTAATAATAATACTAATAATAATAATTATGAATATACTTTTGTGGATAATGTAATTGAAGAAACTCCAATAAGCAATACTATTAGAAGAAATAAAAGAAATGGTAGAAATGGTAGAAATGGTAGAAATGGTAGAAATGGTAGAAATGAGAGTATTGATTCTCACATCACAAGCAATAATAATAATAATAATAATAATAATAATATTATTTTGTCGGCTGCGTTTTCTAGTATAATTAGTAATTATACTGATTATGTCGATCAAATACCTATTTCAGATGAGTATATATCAACAGACGATGACGATGATTCTGATGATACCGATGGTTCGGATGATACAATTAATATAAATAATGATACTGAAAGTGGGAGTGATATTGACAGTGATACTGTGAGTGATAGTGATATTGTGAACGATAGTGCAACGTCAACGAGTAGTGAAAATTAAAATAGAAGTTAAAAATATAATTATTAATATTATTAATTATATTATTAATTATATAGTTATTTATATTTAATTACTGTAAAATTGGTTCTACTGTTCCGTGTGTGTTATATTTTACAAAGTCATTTTTAGTTACAGGTATAAGATTCTCGAAATATTCTTGGTTTAAATTGCTATCTAATAATAATATTTCGTTATCCGATAATTGAAGTTTAACATCTGTAAAATTCAAAAAAGATTTGGGTTCTAATATAAATGATCTTATGCCATGATATCTAACTAATTCGTCAGATAATCTTCCATAATAAATTTTCTCATTATCCTCATTATTCAATAAATTTTTATTCGGTATTATTAATTTACAATTTTTATCCTTCCTACTATAAAAACACGTAGTGTTACAATTTTTCGTCTTTTTAACATAACAGTTTGTTATATTTGTTAAACTATTAATTATATTATCTTCATAATGTGAAAAGGAAACTTTATTATTTAACAATTTTGTTATTATTTTTTCGATTTTTCTCAATTTCGTATAATATAACATTTTGTTTGAATTTATTATCTTTTCCATCTCCGATTTTATTTCTATATTTTTATAATCATTTATTACTATTCTTAATGTGCTTCTAAAAACACTATAAAAATTATTTTCTAATTTTATTTTATTAATATACACATTTCTCTCCTCATCAATATCATCGTTTGTCAGCGACATAGCATCAATTACTACATGACTATTTTCTTTAACAACGTCTAAATCGTCCTTATAGTTCGGTTCGGGTAATACAGGAATAAATTGGTTAGTCTGTGTTATTACCCCTATTATAACTTCATCTTCAATAACTTTTAAACTCGGTTTACACGGAATATTTGTATCTGATAACTCGTGCATGTTATTTAAAAACTCTTTTGTATCTTCATAAGATATTGCAAACTGATTATCAATATATATATAATCGATATCAACCATTAACGCAGAAGGTAAACACGGAACTAAACAAGTTTTATTATCATTAGTAACTAACAAACCAATTGTTTTGCCGTTATAATTAATTACCTGTTTAAATTTTTTAAAACCAATATCTTTTAATATATCTAACAATTCGCGCAATATTATATTTTTTTTAAAATTGTATATTTTCAATTTTTTTGGGTTACATTTATTTTCAAAAGATTTTTTTACTATCTTAAAAAATTCTTTTATATTATCGATGCTATTATTATTATTAAAAAAATTATTTCTTTGTATTTCCGTCAAGGTATCTGTCTTTTCTGTATCCATTCGCTGTATGATTGGCTCGTAAATATTTTCGTTCTTTAATATTAATATTGTGTTCTTGTTTGGATCAAATATATTATTTGAATAATGATTAGATGGACAAATTATTTGAATATTATTTGTAACGTCGTCGTCTGCAAATTCTAATATTACCATATTTAAACCGTCGGGAAACAATTGTTCATTTGGCATACATATTAAATCCCATAAATAATTATAATCTATTATATTCGTATCATTATTAATGTAATTTTTAAAATTATTATATGAGCTTATTACCTTTTTTAATAAGTGAAGTTGTTCGGGATTTTCCAAATTTGTATTATTATATAATAACGAATCTTTATGGTCATTTATATTTACTTTCATATTGGCATCAAATAATTGAATTAAATTGCCATTTTGTAGTGTCATAAAATTATCTATGTTTAATGCGGCAAGTAATTTTTTTTTCATTTTTATAACCGAAACTGTATTTTTTTTATTTCTACTTATCGACCAATATTCCGCTATTACCGAGATAAAAGACTGTTTTTCATTAAACTCTACACCATATCTTAAAAGGCATTTTGTATTTGTTATTAATTTATTATCATAATTAATTTGACACTTATTGCCTTTAATTTGTAAAAAATTATGAATTTGTATTGGCATGAATCCGTATTTACCTTGTTCGAGTGGAAATGAAGTTGACGACATAATATAGTCTGTATTTTTTTTACTTGATTTTGGTTTTTTTAATAAATTTTTATTTGTATTTTCTTCATTATTGTCTTGTAAACATTCTTCTCTTCTTTTTGATTGAGCTGGTTGACTCCATCTTTCATTATGAAAACAGCACGCCATACATTTATCTTTGGGGTGTTTATTTTTTCCCAAAAATCCAGGAACATAATCAATATATTTACCATCTTTATCAACGTGTTTTTTTGATTTAAATTCATATATATTTGCCCCTTCTGGTATTACAGTAGCTTTTTCTGGTATAATATTACCATATTTACCGGATTTAACTTGTTCTTCAGTTAGACTAATATTTCTTTTAATATCCCAATATCTTGGACATATATAAGAATATTTTTTATCTTTATCGCTTCCAAATTTAACGATTTGTTTATATGAACCAGGACTTTCTTTATCAATTTTTTCAACTTCGCTATCTGTCAATATAATAGGTTGACGTCTATCCGAAAAAGGGCACATTCTGGAATATTGATTAAATTTTTTATTTTCTATTTTTCGCAAATATAATGTTGGTTCTAATTCATTTAATTTATCAAAAAATAAATTTCCTTTAGATGTACGTAATTTTTTGCCAGTAATATCAATATCTAAATCTTCTTCATTTTCTTCCTCTGGATCCGGAGTATCGTCTCTGGCACCACCCATCATGTCGCCCTCGTCTGTGTTTGCATCTTCGCCATCCCCTTCGAGTTCTTCTTCTTCTTCCTCGCTCATCAACGAAAAGTCATCATCGCTCTCGGCATCTGTATAATAACCAGCATGTTCTATTTCTTTTACCTTCTCTATTTCCTCTTCTACTATAATTTGTTTAGTATTGCATAATTTTTTATATTCCGAATTGTTTGATATATTGCTTATCTCTGGAAATTGTGTTATGATTAATAAAGATTCCAAATAAATAAAAATGCTGTTTAAATAATTGATATTATCAATACCATTAATTAATATATTTAATTTATTATCATAACTCCCCTTAGTCATTACTATTGAAAGACCCGGATTACTTCTAATTTTTATTCTACGGTTATTCGTTTCTAATAGTTGGAAAACGCTTATTATCTCTCTTATTTCATTTTTTGCATCCTCTATTTCTATATTAAAATTATTACTATATTCGGTTTCTATATCTTCCATTAATTCGTCGTTTCTCAACATATCTAAAACGAAAATCTCCTTGCTATCCATCTCATTATAGTTTGATACTCGCTTATATCTTAAATAAATATCATTTTTAATGTCGTGATTTATTATATTGAATACGCTCGACAAACAACCAATGTTTTTCTTCAAATTAAGTTTTTTACTTAATTCAATTATTAATTCATAATCAATATTTATAATTTCCACATTATCGTCTTTAACAGATGAAAATAATTTTAAATTATAACCACTCTGCGATAAATGTGTTTTTAATATTTCTAATATAGGATTTACACTCTTTTGTATTAAATCGTCGATATATTCATACGTTACACCTTTTTTAAATTCACTCTTGATTAGTATATTTCCCTTATTATCAATTTCACATATCACCTCTAAAAGTTCATTTTTATAATTATGTTGTATATATAAACCGACTTGCTTTATCTTGCCTACTGTTTTTGATAATTTTATTATTATTGCTTTATTTAAATATGGAATTTTAGAACCATTTAACGCCAAGTTATCGCTATATAATTTATACATTTTATCTTGTCTGTTACCATAATTTAACTTAATAAAAGGAACTGTTTTTGTTGCTGGTATTAACTTAAATACCATATCCAATGGTAAATTTAATTTATTGTTTTGTCGCAATTTAATATGGATTTTTTTAATTCCTTTATCTATGTAATCAATATTTTTATTTTTATTTAAATGTATGCTGTTCAAAAACTTAATATTTTGTAGTTTTCTTTCGAATATTTCATTTTTTACCTTATCTTGTGATAATTGTATTAAATCATTTCTTTTATTTAAAAATTGTTCTTTATTTGTAATTTTATTTTCAATTAAAAATGGATAATAAATATTAAACATATCTTCTTCATTGACATTATTTTTCTCATTAAAATCTAACACATCTAAAGCGTTGCACAGAAATATTATATTTTCGTTTATTACTCCTCGTTCCATTAAAAGTTCATTATTTGTTGTGGGTATTTTCTTATTAAAAATATCAATTAATTTATTATCTATAAGATAAGGGTTTACTATATACATATTTTTATCACTATATTCTTGTCCTAATGGTATATATATTAACGATTCTTTATCGTCTAAATTTAATTTTATTAAATCATTAAAGTTGTATACATCTTTTGTTTCTAACATATCAAGATTGGTGTCTGAATTTTCTATATTATATAATAAAGTTATCATATCTTCTTTTAAAATCTCTCCGTTATCATTTATGTTTTCATAAATAATATTTGTATCTAACTGTTTTTTTTGTTGAATAAATAAATAAAGTTCTTCAAATGACAATTCTAAATTCGAATATTTTATAAATTTTTTCTTAATTGTTTCTATACTATCGTCAATATAAAGCATCTCATTTAAAAATTCTATTTCTATATTATCTTTAATTAACTTTTGAATAAATTCTTTACTAAAAAGATCCTTAAATAACTTATCATTTGGATTTGATTTAAATTTTTTTTTCAATTCATCATTAGTTTTTTTTATTTCATTTCCTATAAAAATATACAATTTATCTATCGCATTATTTTTAACATATGCAATTTTATATATTTGAGACATTTATATAAAAATATACTATATTATTTTATATAAATGAGTTTTAAATTAATAGTGGCCGTATCTAAAAATTATGGTATTGGCATAAATAACGATTTACCTTGGAACATTAGTGAGGATTTAAAACATTTTTCTAAAACAACCAAGGGTAACGGTAATAATGCTATTGTTATGGGACGCAATACGTGGGATAGTTTCAACGGTCGCCATCTTAAAAAGAGGGATCATCTAATTTTATCTACATCTTTAAGTATTGATAATACATCTTCCTATGCCGATGCCGATGCCGATGCCGAGATTATTAAATCGTTTTCTACTATTGATAATACATCTTCCTATGCCGATGCCGATGCCGATGCCGAGATTATTAAATCGTTTTCTACTATTGATAATGTTATTGATTTTATTAATAATAAAAAATATGAAGATGTTTGGATTATTGGCGGAGAGAGCATTTATAAATCATTTCTTGAATTAAACTTAATTAGCGAATGTTATATTACTTTTGTTGATAATTCATATGAATGTGATACCTTTTTTCCAATTGATTTATTAAAAGAATGGAAATTCGACGAACCTGTATTTGTAAATACTAAACAAAATTTTGATGTTTATGTTAAACGATTTTATAAATCATAGTAAGGATTATCTGTTATCTTCATACCACAATAATTTTTAGGATCCTCTTTGTAATCTTCGGGTTTATAGACTCCTATTATTTCTGCTTCTTCTAATAAAAATTTGAAGTTATTCCAAAACTCTTCGTTATGACCTATGCTCTTAGATGCGATGTGTGATAATTCGTGTATTGCTACAAACGTTAATGTATTTAAATCAATTAATTTACCTCCATTTTTTTTTGTATTCAAACAAAAAGCAAGTTTTTCACCTTTATTTTGACTATACGCAGTATACTCACTTGTCGGTAACGTTTCATATATTTTTTTTGGATTAAACTTACTTACAAGTCTTTTACAATTTGCTCTATCTGGATATTTTTTCCCTACATGTTTAACTAACTGTTTTAATTTAACATTCACATTTGCTAATTTATCTGCTGCTAATTTTAATTTATTTCTTTCACGAACACAATATTTATTTCCATCAACGTCTGATATAATACATTTTAAGTGGAAATAATCAGATTCTTTGTATATGCGATAGGTTATTACCAAAACAAAAAATATTATGGTATATCCTAAAATGTTAATTTCCATATATATTAAATTAACATTCTAAAGTATTAAAAATTAAAAATTAAAAATTAAAAATTTTTAATTATTTATATAATTATTGATTGCGCGAGCCTAATTCTAACGGGACGCGCATAGTGTCCGATTCTATTGTCGTATTCATCCAAGGGCTGACATTGGTTGTTGGGTTCGGATGCTCCGAGCGAATCTGTAAATTCGCGTTGCGAAGCGAACTGCCTACAGTATCTATACCAGTGTGATAACCGGCTTTTAATAAGTTTACGTTATTAAGATCGCCAGTTCCAACCGGATTTAACTTTGACCACTCGTTATTTTGGTCAGCCGGTAATAATTCTTCCGGATTGCTGCCAGTAACCTCCGAGTTAATAGACGACTCATTAACATCGGCAAAGTCGCCATTATCATCTCCGGGGTTTGAATCGGACGGCGCGTTGAATTGATCACGCGCTAACGGTGTAAGAGTCTCATCAGAAGTTTGTTTTCTTTTGGTAATTTGATTAATTAAAATAATTAAACCAATAATTCCAACTAATCCGATTAGAAATTCCGGTTTAAGACAAGATTTAAGGCTTTTCGGGAATTTTTTTAAAAAACTCATTATATAAACTTAACGATAAAATATTTTTTTTAATTTATTTAATTTATGCTAAAGATATTTAATTTATGCTAAATATATTTAATTTTCTATATTATAAAATTCTTCTTCTTCTTCTTCAGAATCATCAATATCGTCCAACATATATTTTGTCTTAATATTTTTAGCTTCTAAAAATGTATTTAACGCTTCTTTGCGCGAGTGTTTTGCGCGTATCATCATTTCTTTATACATATTATAATAGACCTCTTGTGGTTTTACTAATTTCAATGGATCTCCTTGCGGTATTTCTATATTTATTTCTTCGATACCATTAATTTTTTCTAAAGTATCAATATTTATCTCATTTAAATCAATATTTAATACACCATTTTTTGGTTCTTCAACATGTTTCTCAATTTCATCGTCATTAATTGGTTCATCGTCATTAATTGGTTCATCGTCATTAACTGGTTCATCGTCATTAATTGGTTCATCGTCATTAACCGGTTCATCGTCATTAACCGGTTCATCGTCATCGTCATTGTCGGTTTCATCGTCATTGTCATTATCGGTTTCATCGTCATTGTCGGTCTCATCGTCATTGTCATTAACATTAATATGAACCTCTTCATCCTCTTTAACGTGTACCTCCTCTTTAACAGGTTCATCTTTTTTCATTTTAATAACTTTTTTTTCTAAAGTATTTGCAATTTTTAAATCAGGTTTTTTCTTAATTAAACATACATCGCTTATTTCCGGTTCTGTTTTTAATATCATTATTTGATTTAATTTAACTATTATTTCAAAACTCTTAGAAGAAAATTTAATTCCTTCTATTAATATTAAAGGTATTAGCGTGCTATTATTATCTACCGAACGTAAATCTATACTCTCTTCATTTTCATTATATACCTTGCATTTGCTAATTCCCGTTGTTTTATTTGTATCTATGTAGGTTCTAAATAGTAATTTTTTTCCAGACGAATACATCCTAACCAAGGGGGTCATCAAGCTTTGAATATCATCTTTATCTATATCATTTGAAAACCATAAATTCTTTTTTTTATTTATACAATCCAAACATTGATTTTCAAACTTTTCAATCCATTCTATTAATAAATCTTCATTATTTTTTTCGTAAAGTAAATCGAAATACTTATTCTTTTTTGTTTCTACTAAACCTTGTTTAGTAGAACATTTAGGTAGTTGAAAATATAATGGTTTATTATCTAATAGGATTTTAGTAAAAAAAGAACCACCTTGTACACTATGTGGATTATCTAAACTAATGTTATTTAAATTAATATCATTATTTAATTCGTATATTTCCATTAAAAAATATGAAGAATATTAAGTTCGTATTACGACGCATAAAATATTTTAAATATATATTTAAAATAATATGAAAGATAAGTTTTTAGATTATTGTTCTAATTTATTAAAACAGGATGATATTAAAAAAGAAATAAGAAATATAATTACACCATTAATAGAATTAATATTTTTAGAAATATCGCCGTTTATTTATTTATTTTTATGTTTATTTATTCTGACTTTTTTAATAAATTTAGCTATATTTGTTATTTTAATTTTTTTAATGCGGAAAAAAAATCTTATTTTTAATTTGTAATTTTATGTTATAGTAATATATAATGGGAAAAGTAAAGCGTAAAGTCAAATCGGTAAGGCGTAAAAGTAAATCGGTAAAGCGTAAAGTCAAATCGGTAAAGCGTAAAAGTAAATCGGTAAAATACAAATCTAAGGGAGGCAGTTTATTAGCATCGATCCAAAGTAATTTATTACCTGTCAGCATGATTGTTTTAAATAATCGTTTAACTAAAAAAAATATTAAGAAATTTACAAAAAAATTTAAATTTTAAATTATTTTATTATAATAAACATGGCCAATGATGGATTTAGAGAAGACATAAAATTATGGGTTTCGTTGGACAATGAAATAAAGAATCTTACCGCAGAAGTTAATAATTTAAGAAATAAAAAAAATACGGTTAACGATAATATATTTAATTATGTCGAGAATAATAATTTAAGCAATTCAGTAATTAATATAACTGATGGACAATTAAATTTTACTGCAACTCGTCAAACATCTGGGATTACTCTGAAAAATATAGAGACCGTGTTAAAGGAAACTTTAAATGACAAAGATACAACAGATTTAATTATTGATAAGCTTAAAAAATCAAGAAGCACAAAAATGATTAATACAATAAAACGTATAAATACAAACTAAATATTACAAATATATATTATATATATATGTCTCTTTTAGATATTAACGATTTTGTTATATGTCGTGAAAATAATGATTATAAGTGTTCTGGTTATAAGATTAATAATAGTCATTTAAAAAATGAACAGTCACCGTTGATTACCAATAATTCAAACAATAAAAATATAAATAATGTAAGTAATATTAGTGAGTTATTTAATAATACTGCTTTTCCGATGGGTTTATTATATAACAATTATGACGATAAACATTATTTAGAACCAAATATAAAAGATGATGATGGGGTTATACCAGACGATTTGTATGATAAATTAATTAAATTTTCAAAACAAAATAATGAACCCAAAAAACCCAATAAAACTAAAAAAAAAGTTAATAAAAAAATTAAAAAAAAAAATAAAACTAAAAAAAAATAGTTCTGGGAAATTAATATAAAAATAAATGTAAAATTTATTTTTATAATATAAAAATTATACCATATTCCAGTTATCTGTGTTAAATGGCGATAATAGAATGTTTGGTAATTTTTGTTTCCATTCATCAACTAACTCATCAAACCGTATTTCCTTGTTTGTTTTCTGATATATAACCGAATTTTCCATGCGTTTTATTTCATCCGGGGTTATATTTGGTTTAATGCCATAACAATTTACTCCAAATTTAACATTTGGATTATCAATAAAACCACCATTTATTCCAGGTCTTCCGCAGTCATGTTCGTGTCCCTCTATCTCTTGTAAATTGGTCCATTTGCTTTCCTGTGTTGGGAACAATGCCATTTGCCCTTTCGACCAACCATAGCTACACCAATCGGCACCTTTATTATATGCGTCCTCTACCTCTTTATATGTTGCTAAACGTCCACCAAAACTTTTTGCGATTGCTTTGGCGTCATTAAAAGTATATTTATTACCTGGTATATGATATACTTCTTCTTTTAACATGTTATTTGGTTCGCTTGTTGGTTCGCTTGTTGGTTCGGCATTCGTTAGTATATCACTTAAATTATCCGAATCGACTTTAATATTTACTTCAGCATCAGAAGAAAATATATTTTTAATTCCCGTAGTAATATCTACATTAAATAAATATGATACACCATTTAATAAAATTAATAGTATAAATATACTCCACATTAATAGTTCTAAAAATACTACATAATTATTTGAACTATTATCATCGGTCACATTTTTCTCTCCTAAAGATGCAAATATAACAAAATAAATTATAATTATCGCCGCCACCACAAATATAACTTTAGGATTAGCATCTAATATATTTAAATAATTATTTGGAATACCAGTCATCGAATTAATATTAATATCCATATATAGTTATAAATTATTTTTTTTTACGATAAAAGAAACAATATGATTTTTCACTAATTAATTTATCTTCGTTTATTTCATTTACCATCGTATCATTAAATTCATACCATTTATTATTAGCATTTTTGATGTATGCTGTATAATGACCCCCCATCGAACCGCCCGAATGATTGCATATACCATAGAGATCATAGACATTATCTAATTTGTTATAGCCAATAACATATTTGCTCAAATCGACATCGTTTATATCAGCTTTAACTACTTTATTATTTCTGTTACCATTCTCATTCCATCTTTTTAAATCGATAATTAATATTTTTGGCAAATCCCAAAATACAATTTTTTTAGTTACATCTTCTTTCTCGTTAGTTTTTTCGTTAGTTATCGCATTTTCTCCCAATAATTCTTCTGGTTTGCAATATAGATCTAAACATTCTTGTAATGTTGGTTCCTTAATATCACCAGGTATTGGTAGACTTAAAATTGAAAATGGTTCAGGGATTATATTAAGATTCTCTCCTGATTTTATTGATTTTAACTCGGTAATTTGTATACTAAAAAATATATCCAAAATTTCGGAATATTCTTTTGTATAAATATTTTTCATCATATTAAAACATTTTAACGCGTATTCATCTGTATCATTTAAAGAGGTCCCAGTAATATCCATATCCACTTCTCTTGCTAATGAATTATGAAAACAATCTAATAAAAAAAGTATGTATTCTTGAATATCATTCTGTGAATAATTGGAAAATATTTCAATATTTTTTGACAGCGAAACATTTTTTACGGCATTTACAAAACCATTCGGTGCAATTGTACAATTAGCACTCCACATTAATTCGCGAAGATTATCCCACTCCACCAATAATAATGTGTCGGGTTTTTTATTCAATTTATTTTTATATTTTTTATCATTAAGAAAATTATTTAATTCATAAGTATGAGATATAATTTGCATACAAGAATTTAAATAACAAGTATTGCCTACATTTGCAAGACCTGTTAACCCTTTATCTTTGTATTCATTAAAATTATTCATTATATTACTCATGTTGAGTTGTATTTAAACACATTTTAATATAATACAAATACATAATGTCTGGATTTAATAATGATGACTTGCTGCTAAATTATATACAAAATATAACAAGTTCGCACCAAACTTTAAATATAATGGCAAATGTTTTAACACATCAGGAAAGAAACATTAATAATTTAATTACTTTAACTCGCGAGAGAGAAAGACGATTAGCAAACAATAATAGAAATCGTAATATATTACAACAATCATTTATCAGACAACCGACTACTATCCCAACTGAAGAACAGTTTAATTTGCCAGTTAATTTCCCTTCAAATATTATTAATAATATTAATAATATAAATAATAGAAATAATAGAAATAATAGAAATAATAGAAATCTTGGAAATATTGGAAATATTGGAAATATTGGAAATAACAGAAATACCAGAAATATAGATTTAATAAACGATTCTATTATTTATAATACATTTAGTAACATTAATAATCCAATTAATAATTCTTGCCCTATTAATCGTGAGGTATTTAATCCCGACGATAGTGTAATACAAATTATTCCATGTGGTCACGTATTCAATGAATCCGGTTTATTACGTTGGTTTGAAAATAATACTACTTGTCCAATGTGTAGATATAATTTATTAAATCAACCCGCAACAAATAACGCAGTAAATACGCAAAATAACCAAACCCAAAGACAGAGCCAATCCAATACGGTAAATAATACTGCGTTGGCCGATAATATATTAAATATCCTTTCAGAAAATATTCTTAATGAAATTAATAATTTATCTGATTTATCCGGTAATATAACTTCTGATATATCGGGTAATGCTAATGAAATTTCTTTTATATTACCGGTTCTTGACTATAGAAGATAATTAAATAATTAAAAACACATACATAATAAATTAAAATCTATTATTATTGTATATGGTAAAAAAAAACAAAACAAAAAAATCTTTTTTAAATAAAGAAGTTTTTTCTATTGCGTTCTCAGGAATATTGGGTATTATAAGCGCAAATCTTATTTTGGCTATATTTTCGGCATTATTCTTTGGTATAGGATATTCTATGATTATTAACAATAATAAAGAAGGAACGAAACCATTAGAAGATTTACAAACAAAACAATATCTCGGAGTAGGATTTTGTCTGATTGGTTTATTGCCGTGGATGAGATACTTCTTTGCCGGGTTTTTAATAGAAGCGGGTAAATCATTGTTTGATCAATCTTTTGAATAATTTATATTTTATATTTTATATTTTATATTTTATATTTTATATTTTATATTTTATATTTTATATTTTATATTATATATTTTATATTTTATATTTTATATTTTATATTATATATATATTATATAAAATGGAAACTGAAAAAGATATTTTAATGTTTTATCAAACTTCATTACGTAATGTAGGACTTTACACGTCAATATCTTTTGCGTTACTGGCGTCAAGTCGTTTTTATAGAGGGAAAAATAAAATGATCAACATATTATTCATTCTGTTAAGTTTATCCATATTGTTATGTTCGATAACAATGTGTAAATATTTAATAGACGATTTAAAAAATATGAAACAAAATTTAGATGAAATAAAATATCTAAATAAATGGGAAACTATACCCCAGGTTATTTATTATGTAAATATCACCGTTGCTTTAATTGGTGCAACAACTCTATTTAAACAAGTATCCAATTAAAATAAAAAATTTTTATAAATTAATATTATTTCATTATTTAATATTAATTACAATTACAATTACAATTACAATTACAATTACAATTACAATTACAATTACAATAAATTATCGAAGAAGTTCGATATATCTTGATGACCACCTTTCATAATATTTGTACTAATAAGGTATTTATCAAATATTATTTTTTTTACCTCCTTATTTCTTAGCGCCTCTTCTTTTTTATTATACTCTTCCAGCTTAGGATATTTTCTATGTAACAATCGTAATTCGCTATTCCACTTTCTTAAACCATTACCTTTATTTCCAGAAAACTCTGGCAATTTATGTAATACTAATGCCAATACTTGCTGAACCGGTTTCATAATTTGGTTCGTTATATAAAATGAATAATTAATTTTAACATCATTATTATTTTTTACATATTCGGGCGTTTCGATTTTTTCACCCTGTAATGCCTTCTTATCAGGATTATTTATATAAACATATTCTATGCGATCACCAACGCTCGGTTTATTTCCTGGATCGCGTTTACCGATTCTGTCGGCCAATACTTTATGTGCTATTTGTTTAGGATTTTTATAATCACCTCGCAATGATTTTGTTATTACCAATTTATCCATACCATATTTTTCATCAATAATATCTTGCAAACAATCTTTTAGAAATTTAACTGATTTATTTACATCCTTGTCTTTCATTAAAATATCTATAATTCCACCATAGATATCCTTTACGATAGGCGCATTATCACGGCGTTTTAAAACAATGCCCATCGATTTACGTTTACATTTAGTTGGATCTTCTTCATACAACATCCCCACATAACGTTTCTTAGATAACAAACAAAACGGTAAAAATGTTTTTTCATATTCTAAATCATGTGGTTTTTTCAAGTATTTTGTTGCTAACTCTCCTGCTTGTTTCGCCAACTCAATAGTTATTTCCAATGCTTTTATCCCTATTATTGGTTTATCATCCATATCTTTAAGATTAAATTTGAAAAACACAGAGTCTGTATCACCATAAACATACTCACCATCAGTCTTAACTTTTCCATATTTCGTTGTATCAACTATCTTATTTTTATAAGCACTTTCTATTACTTTTTTAGCATAAATAAGCAATAATCTGCCTATTGCTGTGGTTGATGCAGCACAATCTTTTTCATAAAACGAACTTGTTTTCGCTCCTGTTTGACCATACATAGAATTCGCAGTAACCTTAATACTCAACTGACGCTTGTCCAAAACATTTTTCATAAAATCATCTTTTTGCTGTGGAATTAATTTCCTTGTAGATTTTCTGGCCGCCAATAACTCCTCTAATATTGATGGCATAATTCCCAACTTTCCATCTGGAAATTGTGCAAATCTGCATACTTTATAACCAATTTTAACTTTCTCCATACCTGCTTTTGGATTATTATTTTTTCGCTGCCATCGGTATGTATCATACGTAATGTTAACATACTTATAATCTTTTAGATTATCATATTTATAATTATCTTCGTATTCATCATCTTCTTCATCTTTTTCATTTTTTTCTCCTGTCTCTTTTATTAGTTCATTATTTAAATCATACTCTTTGGTCCAAACTTTACTATCGTGTGAAATATTTTCGCTAATCATAGAAGATGGATATAGTGAGCTATAATCAACACAAGCAACCGGTTCTTCCAAATATAAATCACATTTTGGATCTAACACGATGGCACCTTCGTAACCATCGTCTGTGTCAAGTTTATCAATAACAGGCATTAGTGTATCTTTTTCACGACATTTTTTTGCAATATAACTTGTCAATTTAATCCCTTGTCCTCTCATTACAATAAAGTCAATCGGAACACTACATAAACCAGACATCTCAATATATTCCGTAATTACATCGATTTTGTTCATCAAATGATGAACCAAATTACAATCCTGAATACAATATTTGGCGATTAATGCTCTTTCATCGGGTCCTTCATTTGTCATTCTAAAAATATCTTGTGGAGTTACATCATCCTTTGCCAATCCCCACTTAACCTTTTTATTCATATCTGGTTTCTCAATACCGCGTATCATAAATGAACGCTCTTCTGTATTAATATTAAATACTTCAAACTTATCTCCATTTTTGTATTGGTCAACACTATGTGCCTCCTCTTGAAAACTTACAAATGTATTATTTTCCAATCCTGTTAAATTTTTACTGTATATTTTTGTATAATTTTCTTCAATATTATGTTCTATCGTTTTAACATAATCACCTATAAAATAGCCTGCTACATAATCTAATTTATATTTAATCAATTGATATTCACGCCTAAAATAATTATACAAATCGATCTGTAATCTACCGTTCATTTTAATATATTTAATATCGTGCTGTCCGCTCGCAATATATAGCGAGTTCGCTTCAATTCCTTTCTCTTCGCGACCATTAATCCATTTTCTTGATAAACACGATTCATTTTTATTTCGCGACAACTTTAAAAATTGATTTACACAATCTGTTCCTAATTCGCAAGCTCTATCATATAAGAATATATAATCAAAACCGAATATATTATACCCTATAATAATATCTGGGTCTTCTTTTTGTATTAATTTCGCCCACGCAAGCAAAACTTTTTTTTCCGTACCATAACATTCTATCTTGGAATTTTTTACTTGTGGTAAATCACTACATTCCTTTCTTACAATACAGTGGTTTAGGTATGGTTCTGTTTCACCATACTTAATAAATGTTGTTCCAATAAATGTAACAATATCACCTTTTAATTGAGGAAACAATTTCTCTTTGCGCGGACAAAACGATTCCGTTAAACAATATAATTTGGTATCTCGTTCAATGAGATGATTATTTAATAGATCCAAAACATTACCGTCTACGAAATTTGTGTTGTTTCGCTTTTTAAATATCTTATTGTATATATTTTCTTCGCCAATTGGCTCATCTACTGCTCCTTCATCCACTTCTCTTTCTTCGTTCATAACACTATCTGGATTATCATCATTGTCGTTATTGTCATCATCTGGTTTTGGAAGAGGATTTATCATCCATTTTTCAAATATCTCATCCAATTTATCTTTTGTCATTTTCTCTTTGCCTTTGGGATATACAACGTCAATGTTTTCATAATTATAATCATTGATATTGAAAGCGGTATATACCATATTTCTAAGACTTTCTTTATCGTGCAATTCATTATCCCAACTATTTATTATATTTGTTGCTAATTTTTTATAATTCTTTTTAGCCAAAGGGAAGTCTCCGTGACTACTTGACGCCTCAATATCAAAACTCGCAATTTTATAAGGAACTCTTGTTTCCTTATCTACCAATGATATGATATGTTTATAATTAATTGTATATTCGTATTTACAGCTTGTAGTTTTACCCGGAGACAAAATCAATTTTTTTTTGGGCAATCCGATCCATCCAGATGGACTAATCGACTGAATATGAAACATTCTTAGCAAAGGAGGTATATTCGCTTCATATAATTCCGTTTTACATCCACCATATTCATAACCATTCTTATTTAATTTACAGCTGTATTTACCTTTTTTATTTATAATATACCACATTTTTTTAGCTTTTTTTAATGCTGCCTCTGTTTTAAATTTTATTAAAATAAACTTATGGTTTTTATTTGCATCAAATCCATATAGCGTCTTTCTTTCTATTAAATCAAAATATGTAATATTTTCTTCTATAAAATTACCATCATCGTCTGTCTTATCCACTTCATACCGTATCTGTAATTTTAATCCGGCCTCATTACTTTTTTTCCAATTATCGCTAACTTTAATATAAAAGAATGGGTGATAATCCGTAACGGTTATTGAAGCTGTCTCGCCCTTTTCATTTATACCAAACATTTGTATCTGAAATTCCTTTTCTCCTTTTTCAGAATTACTTTCGTTTGTTGCCTCTTGCTCGTCATCTTTAACTGGCTTCTTATCATATTTGTCTTTCGTGTTGAACGTAAGCAATTTAAATGAATGATACATTATGGTTATTTACTATATTTACAACATTTATTTATACAATTTTAATTTCAATTTTAGTATATAGAAAATTTATATACTAAAATATTTTATTATATATATATGAAAGAACTCGGGAATATACTAAAAAATAACAATACAATCATTGTTTATTATTTATTATTATCTTCTTTATCCTGGTTAGCGATATGTAACGCAAAATACATGCTTTCTAAAATAAATCCGTTAACATTAGTTTTTATAACCAGTATTTTAAATTTTTCATTTTTATTATTTATTATTATTTATAGTTCCACCAATTCCAAAAAAAATATACTTAGCGATTTAAAAAAAATTACTTCTAAAGAGTATCTTATATTTATTGGATTTGCAATAATATTTTCTTGTTCTAAAATTTTTTCATCAAATTTATTAAAATTACATGATGTCCAAACCGTAAAAATATATTCTTTTATAATTTCTGTTCTTGTTAGTGGGTTAGCGTTATATATTTTAGAAAAGAAAGAATTAAATATTAATAGAATTATCGGTTTCATAATTATGGCTATAGGTGGTTATATGTTCACTTTTTAGTTTTTTTAGTTTTTTTAGTTTTTCTTTTTACTACTTTGGGTTTCTGTTTTTTGGTTTTTCTTTTTACTACTTTGGGTTTCTGTTTTTTAGTTTTTCTTTTTACTACTTTGGGTTTCTGTTTTTTGGTTTTTCTTTTTACTACTTTGGGTTTCTGTTTTTTGTTTTTTTTGGTTTTAACATCTTTGTAAGTATTCTTTATAAATTCCTTTAAAGAATCAGTATCTCTCTCGCCGTTAAATTCTTGATAGTGTTCGCCGCCAGGTTTAACCATTCTTATTGTAGGAAACCCCATAATATTCTTAGAGCAATTGCTATTTATTTCTGATAATGCGTTTGCATGAATTTGAACGATATTTAAATTCTCGTATTTTTTTTTGTCTAATTTATTTGGTAATGTTTTCCATGTTTCGCTCATCGCTATACAATGGTGACAGTTTGGGTGATAAAATTTAATAAAATTATGCTTATTATTATATTTTTTGTTAACTTCTTTGTCAAATTTATATCCATCATCTTCGGATATATTTATAACTTTCATATAATTATATTATATTTAGAGATTATTTTTCAAGAGAGAATAATCTCTATATAAACTATATATGTATATTAAACTTTTTATTATCGCGTGTGTTTTCTTATTAGGTTCTTATTATATTACGCATCCGTGCAATCAAGAAGGTTTCAAAGGTTCCTTCAACCACCAATGTCCCAATTTATTAATTCAAAAAAATAACGAAATTTTTCTTTATAATACAAAGAAGGCAAATGTTCCTGGAGTTAATCCGGTTAAATTTAATAATTTAGACGAATACACCGAGTTTGTTGATTGGCAAAGAAGTCAAAAAATTAATTGTCCAATACTATTCTTACAGAAAAATTATAACGCACAGGGCAATACTGTATACACCGCAAGAAGTAGTCCGGATAATCTCCAGGGTGGTCTTTCAAACATGTATCTTGGAAACGAAGAGCTCGATAATGAATTTGAGGACGAAGAGTATAGTAAGTTATTAGATGCTTCGAGGGACGACCCGCCTTACAACAAAAATAGTCACCCCGCTTATGATCAACAGAATCAATATATTGGAATAAATACCCCCCTTGATAAAATGTATACTGAAAAAGGTGGTGTAAGCGCAAATCCAATGGATGCAAAGTGGGGCGGTCAAAAATACACCCAATCTTTAATAGACAAAGGTTTATACCAAGACAATAATATTAAATTATAAAAATTAAATTATAAAAATTAAATTATAAAAATTAAATTTTGTATGCGTCGCTGTCCAAAATAGTTTGGGCCGTATTTAGTGTATCTTTAAAGTTTTTCAAATTATTTATTTTAACAATAATATCTTGGGTCGGTTCAGACATATGATTCTTAGATAATCCTTCCGCATTCTCTTTAATATTCTTAATTATTGCAGTTGATATGTTAGAATCTAATTTATGAAGAAGTTTTTCATAATCTTTTTCATACTCTTTTATTAAAACAGGATCTAACGTTTCTTTAGTATTGGAATCCAATTCATCAGACACTTTATTAATATTTTCAAAATTTTCTTTTTCAACTACATTATCCGACATTAAACTGGATAAAACCATATTTTGAAATCTAAACCCGTTAAACATTATAAAAAGTAAAAAAATGCCTATTATAAACATACCTAAATATTTATATAATTCATTCATATCCATTATATAAATAATAATATATTATTTTACTCAGTTGTAATTGTAAATTCTTGTATTTTTTCAGGAATCAAAAACTTATTTATATTAAGTATTGTAGTCTTCGATATTTTTCTTAATTTATCATCCTTTCCAATCTTTATAGTATTTAAGATTTCTTGATTTTCTTTTAAATGTTCTATTAAATTGCCAATTGTCTTATATTCTTGCATGATTTTCTCTGCTACATTTGTACTAACTCCTGGTATTTGTGACAACATAATAGCCCCAATATTATCTAAAGTAATATTATTTTTTTTTACTCTCGAACATACATTTACATAGCTTTCGGGTATTATATCATTATTTTTTTCATTATTTTTTTCATTATTTTTATCAATATTATAATAACATTTTTGGTTTTTATCCTTCTGTATTTTATTTGCATAACTCAATATCCATTCGGCAGTTTCTGTTAAATTATTTGTGCGATATAACGAAAACCCCTTAAAATATGTTATTGAAACAAACGCCGATAATAATGTTTTTTTATCTATTCTATTAAATCTATTATTATTATTAAATTTACTGTTATAAGAACTTAAATTACCTTCTATCAAATAAAAAATATTATGGTTGTGGAGAGAACAATTTGATAATCTATATCCCTGCTCTTTATATCTGCCGTCTTTTATACTACTTGCTAAATCATTTAGTGTTTTTCTCTCTATTATCATTATTTCTTTGCCATCATCATCATATAAAATAATATCTCCTATATCCAGAGTTACTATTTCTATGCTTATATTCTCATAATTATTTAATAAATTATTACATTCAATTATTAAATTTTGTTCTCTTACGTCTATTTTTATAAGCATTATAATTATTATATCTTTTAATATATCTTTTAAGTATTGTTTATTTAATAAAAAAATGTAATATAATAATAGTTTATCATTTAATAGTTTATCATTTAATAGTTTATCATTTAATAGTTTATCATTTAATAGTTTATCATTTAATAGTTTATCATTTAATAGTTTATCATTTAATAGTTTATCATATTATATTATTATTAGTAATATGATAAAAAAATCCTTAATAATGAAATTTATACTTTTGTTAATAATTCCTATTTCCCATTCTTTAATTCCATTACGCGTTTCAAAAATTAATCCTGCAGATAGGATGAAACATTTGGATTTAATTTGGAAAATAAGAGAGGAAATTGACGAATGCGATGTAAATAAAGGAGATGTATGTGGAAGCGAATGTCTAAACTGTGAGGGCAAGGGCGAAATTATATGCAAGTATTGCGGAGGAACAGGATTCCTAATGTTGGGCAATGATTTAATAGGAACAAACAATGATTGTCCTGTATGTAATGGAACAGGTATGAATGAATGTAAAAAATGTATGGGAGCCGGATATATTGTAAAATGGCGAGACGATTATAGTGAATAATTTCATATTAAATTCTTGTATGATATGATATTATATTTTGATATGATTTAAAAATATATTATTAACATTTATAAGATGAGTGGTATTGATAATATAATTTTAACTCATATTGCCGATAATGAAGAGATGAAACATATTCAACGGGACGATGATGTAATAGATATAAATGGAGATTTAATATTTGACCCTTTTAATACCTTAAACCGAGAGATTACATTGAATGAAGTTCAATCTATTCTCAGCAATTATGGTATTAATAGTAAGATTAATAATATTGAATTGTATAAAAGGGCGTTTATTCATAAATCTTATACGAAACGTCCTGCGATTGAGAACGAAAATGCGAATATAACTATTGTAGAACAGCCTAACAATTGTATGTGTTTAAAAACAAAATCGAATGAACGGTTAGAATTCTTGGGAGATGGTGTGTTGGAGCTTATAACGAAGTATTATTTATATAAACGATTCCCTAAAGCAGATGAAGGTTTTATGACTGAAAAAAAAATAGCATTAGTTAAGAACGAACATATTGGAAAATTAGCATATGAAATGAAAATAAATAAATGGTTAATTATGTCCAAGCATGCTGAGGAAAAGAAAACACGAACAAATCTTAAAAAGTTGGGTTGTCTTTTTGAAGCATTTATTGGTGCTATCTTTCTTGATTTTAATAAAATTCAGGTTAAAGATGAAGAACATTGGTTTAGTAATGTTTTTTCAACTGGACCCGGATTTCAAATGGCACAAATATTTGTTGAAAATATATTTGAGAAGCATGTTGATTTTGTAGAATTAATTAATACTGACGATAATTACAAGAATATTTTGCAGGTAAAAATACAAAAAGAATTTAAAACAACTCCTGAATATCTGGAATTATCATATGATAATGAACGCGGATATGAAGTTGGTGTTTATCTTTGTTTAGGATTATCTATACACGACGTTAACCCTAAAAAAGCAAGAGATTTCAGTGAATTTAATTCGTTTGAAAAAATAAATGATCTGTTATCAAACGAGGGGAAACTTTTTATATTTTTAGGAGACGGATTACACAAAATTAAAAAGAAAGCTGAACAACTTGCATGTAAGAAAGTTATTGACTTGCTCGATTCTTCTTAATAAAATTTAGTCATTATACAATTTTTTATTAATTACATACTTATAAACTTTTTTATATGTTAATTTCATAGATGACTGACCAAATTAGTCTTTTAGATAAATTAAAAATTAAAAATACTCCAAAAAAAGACGATGGTATTAATATACGCTTACCTAAAAAGGAAGAGGAAGTAATTTTACAAACAAAAGTAATAGATAAAACAACAGAGAAACTTGTTGATAAGAATGATTTCATGAATAAAATAAAAGGCAATTTAACTACAAAAACAAACAAACTAACACCGGCGATGAGTATTAAAGATAAAAGTTTAAAAAATACTTCTTTTAATCCAAATTTTAAAATAATTAGAAAACTTAATAGAAGTATTATTTTAACCGAAAATCAAGAAACAATTGATGTCGAAGATTATGATCAAACCAGTAAAACTAAAAAACAACCTACTAAAAAAGCAACTAAATCTATTAAACAAGTTTCTGAAGGACCAACAACTATGTTAAAAATTGAAGATATTGATTTAGATGGATTAACTAAAAAAAAACAAGAAGATATTACACTCAAATCTTCCTCATTTTATTTAAATAATCGTGCCAAGTTTATTGATTTTATTACATCTATATTTAGTAAATATGACGATGAATTAAAAGATAATAAATCTTCATGTTCTGACAAGAATGATAATAATTTTGCATTAATGGGACACCAAAAGGTTATTAAAGATTATATTTCCAAATATACTCCTTACCGCGGTATTCTCCTTTTTCATGGTTTAGGTTCTGGCAAAACTTGCTCGTCTATTGCTATTGCCGAAGGTCTTAAACAAGATAAAAAGGTTATTGTCCTTACACCCGCGTCTTTAAGAACAAATTATGTAGAAGAATTAAAAAAATGTGGCGATGATATTTATAAAAAAAATCAATTCTGGCAATTTATACCGGCAAATGATATTACAACTATCAACACATTATCTAATATATTATCGCTACCCAGCGAGATTATTAGCAAACAGGGTGGTGCTTGGGTTGTTAATGTTAAAAATCCTCCAAATTTTGAAAATTTAAATACTTCTGAGAAAAAAAGTTTGGACGGTCAACTTAATTTAATGATTCGCAATAAATATAAATTTATTAGCTATAATGGTATTCGAAACGAACATTTAGATATGTTAAGCAAAAATAATACTATTAATCCTTTCGATAATAAGGTTATCGTTATTGATGAAGCACATAATTTTGTTAGTAGAATTGTAAATAAAATAGATAAAAATTTTGATGATAAAAATCCTCCTTTATCGATTAAACTTTATAATTTTTTGTTAAATTCTAAAAACTCGCGCGTTGTTATGTTAACAGGAACACCTATTATTAATTATCCAAACGAAATCGCTATTTTATTTAATATTATTAGAGGTAAAATTAGAACATTCGCTTTTAAATTAAATATTAAAACCGATAAGAAAATAACAAAAGATTTTTTTGATGAAATATTCGGCGTTAAACCAACCAAACTTAAATTTAAATTAACGAAAAACAATATCATGGACTATTTTGAATATGATTCAAATACAACAACATTAACTATTACACGCAATCCTTTCGGATTTATCAATACTACGAACACTTCTATTTATGAAGGTGTTAAATTAAATGAAAGTGGTAATATTAACGATAGTGATTTTGTTAAAATAATTATGAAATTGTTAAAAAAATATAATATTGATGTTTATAAGGATAGCGTAAAATCAAAATCATACAAAGCTTTGCCTGATAAAAAAGATGAGTTTAAACGTTATTTTATTGATGTTAATAATAATTTTATAAATACTAATTTATTTAAGAAACGTATATTGGGTTTGACATCATATTTTAGTGATATGCAGTCTTTGATGCCTCGCTATGAAAAAGACACTAATTTTCATGTTATTAAAATCGAGATGAGCAAATATCAATTTGGTCGCTATGAGTCGGCAAGAGTTGAGGAAAGAAAGACGGAAAAACCCAAGAAACCTGGGCAGAGCGGAAAAGATGAATTGTTCGACGAAACACCTTCAACATATAGAATTTTCTCTCGCGCTTACTGTAATTTTGTATTTCCTGAAAAAATTAAACGTCCCATGCCCGATAATAATTGGAAAACAAAACTTGAAAAAGGCATTGAAGATATGAAAGATGTAAAATTACCTATTTTAGATGAAGATGACCTCGATGCAGTTTCCGTTGAAGAAAAAATGGATAATATAGATGGGCGTTATGACGCAGATGATGATTTGAAAGCAAATGTTAATTATGAAAAAAGAATTAAGAGCGCTTTAAAAGAGTTGAATGAAAATAAAAGTCTTTATCTTGTAGAAAATATACAGGAAACGACCACAGAATCTGTTCCAGATGCCGAACCTGATGCTGATGCCGACCCTGATGCTGATGCGAAAGACGAAGATAAAGAAAAAACTGGATTGCAAAAATATAGTCCCAAATTTCTCAAGATGTTAAAAACTATTGAGGATACAAATAACGCAGTTAATGAAGATGGTGTTAAACTTAAAGGGCTGCATTTAATTTACACCCAGTTTAGAACTCTTGAAGGAGTTGGCATTTTGAAATTGGTTTTAGAAGCCAATGGTTATACCCAGTTTAAGATAGCAATGAAAAATAAGGAGTGGGTATTGGATATTAGCGAAGAAAATAAAGGAAAGGAGATGTTTGCTCTTTATACCGGTACCGAGACGGTCGAAGAAAAAGAAATTATTCGTAATGTATTTAATGGCGCATGGAAATTTATACCCACATCATTATCTAAACAACTCACTAATATTTCTACAAATAATTTTTATGGAGAGATAATTAAAATACTAATTATTACCGCGTCCGGGGCCGAGGGTATATCTTTAAAAAATGTAAAATACGTGCATATCACCGAACCATATTGGCATCCTGTCAGAATGAACCAAGTTATTGGTCGCGCAAGACGTATATGTAGTCACGAAGATTTACCAGAGCCCGAACGAACCGTCGACGTTTTTCTTTATCTAATGACATTTAATAAAAAACATTTGGAGGGCAATGACGCAATCGAACTTCGTTTAAAAGATAAAAGTAAAATTGATAATATGACTCCCGTGTCGAGCGATGAATTATTGTATGAAATATCCACTCTTAAAGAGGATTTAACAAATCAAATATTACATAACGTGAAAGAGTCATCCATCGATTGCTTCTTACATTCAAAGGGTAATCAAAATTTGAAATGCTTCACATTTAACTCTAATGACCCTAATAAATTTTCTTACAACCCTTCCTTCGAAAAAGAGGAAGATGATAAAGAAATGGCACAAAATCAAATGGTTATCAAATGGAAAGCGAAAGTAATTACGATCAACGGAATTAAATATGCTTTTAATAAAAGTAATAATGGTGTTTATAAATTACAAAGTTATTATGATGGTGCACCAGTTCAAGTTGGAGAGATTAAGTTTAATAAAGATAAAACTTATAAGTATGAACCTTTTGCAAAATAATTTAAATTATAAATATCTATTTATCAACATATAAATAATATAATCAGTTATAAATTATATTATTTTTTATTTTATATTTTATTTATTTACATCTTTATCCTTTATTAAATTTAATATTTCTTTTAATAAATCAATAATCTGGTCATTCTTTTCATCTATTTGTATTAATACTTTATCATTGAGTGTTTCACCTTTTCTTTCTATTTCTGCTTTAATTAATTCTACATTCTCATTGTCAAAATGATGTATTGTTTCTCCTATATTTAATAAATTAATATTTGGGTTGCTATTTGGGTTGCTATTTGGGTTGCTATTTGGGTTGCTATTTGGGTTGCTATTTGGGTTGCTATTTGGGTTGCTATTTGGGTTGCTATTTGGGTTGCTATTTGGGTTGCTATTTGGGTTGCTATTTGGGTTGCTATTTGGGTTGCTATTTGGGTTGCTATTTGGGTTGCTATTTGGAATAACTATATTTAATTCTTCGCGGCGTTTTATTGCTTTTTCTAATAATTTATCTACACTTTCACCATTTTCATCATTCTCATCGGAAAAATTAACATCTTTTGGTATATTCTTTTTTATAATATCATCGAATTCGCGTTTTTTGTGATTTAAATTGTTTGTAAAATTATCTTGCCTCTGTTTAATTATTTGTTCGGATGTGACTATCTCATCAAATTGAGATTTTTTATTATTATCTACGTATGATTTAACTTCCATTAAAGTCTTTTTATTTTTTTCAACTAAAGACATATTCTTATTACCATTTTCGATTGTATTCATCACCGTGTCGAAATACCCTTTTATATCAGCAGGTTCCTTATTTATATTATTAAAAAACCCATTTTGATACATAATTTCCCATAATGTTTCTTTATTACTATCCATTAAAAACATATTACTATTATTCATTCTAATATTAATAGTAATAATAGTAATAGTAGTTTTATATTAATTAAAATATATTTGTCTTAATTTTTCCATATTTTTATCAGGAATATCATAGTTTAAGAAAAAGTTAACATCGTGTTCATTGTCTAACAAACCTATTATGGTATGTAAAGAATACATACCGCACTCAGAATTACCCCTTTGATGTTTCTTTTTATTAATATACACTTTAAATTTCTTTCCTATATCATTACCTTGTTTCTTTATTTTTTTAATAAATTGTTTTATTTCTTTCGGAACATCGTCGCCGGTGCTGTCAAAAAACAGAATAAATTTTTTATTTATATCTATAAACATTGATATCCAATGCGAACCACCCAAATAATGTGGATCCGTATTAAAAATTATACCGATTTTTGTTTTATTTTTTAAAAAATTTTCTTTTAAATCAAAATTACATAACTCTTCCCAAACGCACGTATCGTCAGATATTTTTTTATTAAAATCAATTGGTGAAGGTCCCAAGAAATCAAAATTATTATGTTTTTTTTCATACTGTTTCATTACCCTTTCAATATCTAAACTGTTTAACCATTCATTTTTATTTTTTTTCCATTTACTTGGTGTATCTGGTACAAAAGTGTAGTTCTTTAACTCATCGGTTATATTATTTGATGCAAAATTTTGTTTTAGCCAACATTTTTCTGTTTTACAAACATCTGACATATAAATTTTTAATGATTTCCATATTTCTCTATCATCCTTACTTTCTATTAATAAATCTGGATGTCGTCCATTCCATAAATCTCTTAATTTTATTAACGAATCACTATTATAACATGTAAAATCTTTATCGTGGTTTACGTTTGGACTGCAACCCAATTTAATAGTTTTACTTTTCGTTTGTTTTTTCATACAAGGAGCTACATGTTTATGATGTTTATTTTTATTATGTTGTTTTTTTCTTGTTTTCATCAGTTAATATTTATATAGATTTTTCTTTTATTGTCATATATTTTATTTATTTGTTCAATTTTTATTGGTTTTTATTGGTTTTTATTGGTTTTTATTCCTTTAACTCTTAAATGTTTCGCTTTTAAATTTATTGTTTTTTCTTGTGGATATATTTTAATTTCTTTTTTATTTCCTGATTTAACTACAAAATTATCCATCGTAGATGCAATTTTTTTATTTTGAAATATTATATCGTTTATATTTTCTAAATTATTAATATCATTTTGTATATTATTAGACATACTTATATCATTACTAAAATTTTTAAATTCTGCTTGTATTACATCCCGTCTATCATTCATTTTAAAATTTTCTATTAACACATTTACATATTCATAATATGATTCTTTAATATTACTATTTATGTCCTTCAAATCTATTTCTTCGCGCAACATATTTTTTGTAAAATTCATAATCCTTTTTCTGTAAAATTTAATTTCCTTGTTATTTATTTTACTTTCATTAGATGCTATATTATTTTCGTTATTATTTATTGCTTGGTTTACACTATTAGTGTAACATTTATTTGATAAATATTTCAATGTCAAATCATTAACCTGTTTGTTCTCATCTATATTATTGTTCTTATCATTAATCTGGGTATTATCAATATCCATTAAATTACTATATATTTATAGATATAGTAATTAAACATTTTTTACCTGTTGTCTTGTAAAATTATTAAAGACATTAAAACCAACTTTTTCATTATCTGGGTTAGGATTAAAAGATGCTAAATTTTGTTCTTCGAATAAATCTTGGAATGGCTGTATCACATCAGAACCTTTAACATTTACCTCATACATATCACTTTTAGAAGATGGAACATAAACTGATTGTTCGTTATTTTGCAAAGCAAAAAATTGATTACGTAATATAGATTCGTTGTCTATATTATTAGTAAAACCGGTAAACGGACCTTTATATGTTCCTGGATTAAATGTCTCATTTACACTTGATGGTTTATTCTTTATCGGGACACTTGATTTCTCTCGTCTATCATAAATAGACATAAAATCATATTTTGTTGATACCGGTCTTACGCTAAATTTTGTCTCGTTAATACCCGACGGTTTATTTCTATCAAATATACGATCATTTAAAATATCTACACGATCGTTTTGATTATAGTATACTTTGTTATTTATTTCGGTCATTTATAATATACTTATATTATTATAAAATAATATTATAAAATAATATCATAAAATAATATCATAAATAATATTTTATTACTACCTAAAGTTATATTTAATAATATTATTAGATTATGTGTGGTATTTTTACTATTCTCAATAACAAATCTACATTTAATACCAAAATAGTAAAAACCGCCTTTGATCAGGGTAATGCACGAGGTCCCGAAGATTCGCAACTAATTTATAATGCCGATTCTATTATTTTTGGGTTTAAACGACTTGCAATCAATGGTTTGGATAAGGAGTCCAATCAACCAATGACAATTGATCACGTGACAGTATTGTGCAATGGAGAGATTTATAATTTTAAAACATTGTATGCAATTATGGATATCGACCCCACCACCGGTTCCGACTGTGAAGTAATTATTAGAATGTATCAAAAATATGGGTTCGAATATACGATTAGCATGCTGGACGGTGTCTTTTCAATTATATTATATGATACTTCAAAGTTTACAGATGAACCGAAATTATTTATTGCGAGAGATCCGTTTGGAGTTAGACCATTATATGTTATGGAAATTGATAATAATAACAAGCAATCGAATAATATAAATATAAAGTATTCCACACAAAACATTGACAAAAATGATACGTATACTAATGAAAAAATTATTGCTTTTGCTTCAGAAATTAAATCATTATCTCCATTATTAAATATTAATAATAATAATATTAATAATAAAAAATTATTCTTTGTTAAAAAAAATGATAATTATGTTCAGACTAAAACACTGGATGATAATAAACCCAGCGATGCACAAAATTTTTATATTCACCCGTTTGAACCAGGAACATATTCATATTATAGTAAAACTCACATGGTGAATTCAGAATGGAACGCCAATATAATTAATAAAAAATATTTTAATATTTCTTCACCATCTACGTGTCTATCTCCTTTTAATTCGAACAATAATATTGAATATTATAAGAATATAGTTTATTACTTAGAAGAAGCAGTAAAGAAACGCGTAGTAGGAACAACTGAGCGGCCCATCGCTTGTTTGCTATCTGGTGGTTTAGATAGTAGTTTGATTACTGCTTTGGTAAATAAATATTATCCAGGAACTTTAAAAACATTTAGTATTGGGATGAAGGGTTCTGATGATTTAAAAAATGCCAAGATTGTTTCGGAACATTTAAAAACAGATCATACTGAAATTATACTTACACCAGATGAATTTTTTGATTCTATACCAGAAGTGATAAAATCTATTGAAAGTTACGACACTACAACGGTGCGTGCAAGTGTAGGAAATTATTTAATAGGTAAATACATATCTAACCATACAGATTTAAAAGTGGTCTTTAATGGTGATGGAAGCGACGAATTAACGGGCGGCTATTTATATTTTTTAAAATCACCAAGTGATATGGATTTTGATAAAGAATGTAAAAGATTATTAAATAATATGCATACATTTGACGTTTTGCGCTCTGACCGATGTATCTCGTCACACGGTCTCGAGCCGAGAACCCCATTTTTGGATAAAACATTTGTTAATTATTATTTAAGTATTCCCATTAAACACCGAAACCCGCTATCCAACGAATCAACCGACATTTGTGAAAAACAATTGTTGCGCGAATCGTTTAACTTTGTTTATAACGATTTGATACCCCCGGAGATTCTTTGGAGAACAAAAGAAGCGTTTAGTGATGGGATTTCAGGAGATAATGGTTCTTGGTTTCAAATTATTAAAGATAAATTAGCTTATATAAAAAAACACATTAATAATACTCAATTTGTTTGTAAACCAGAATGGAATAATCATAATAAACCTACGACGGACGAGCAAATATATTATCGTATTTTGTATGAATTATACTACCCTAACACATGTAACAATATCCCTTATTTTTGGATGCCAAATTTTATTGAAGCATCCGATAGTAGTGCACGAACCTTAAGTATTTATAATGAAATAAATAAAAATGTGTTAATGAAATAAATAAAAATGTGTTAATAAAATAATATTTGTATAATTTATAAATGTTAGACTTATTTAAATATCCTTTATATCAGCAAATTATAATAATTATATTTTATATTTATCATTCAATTATTGCTATTGCGTTTACCGGTGTATTTAATATAAACTTAGATTACATAAATTATTTTCATAGCTTAATAACGTATATTACATCTTTTTATATACTATATCAATTTAACCCCTTCTCTAAATTAAAAGTCATTACTAATTTTGATAAAGATATTATTTTTATGTGTGGTTATCTTTTAATATTTACTACTACAATATCGCAGATATTCATTGATAATGTTAAACACGCAGGTTATTTTGGAAAAAGATTGTCACTAATTCAAGAAGCAAAAACGAAATAAATTATTTATTTATTTATCTTTTTATTGTTTTGTTTTTTAATTTATTATTTGTTTTATGTTTTTTTTTTATTGTTTTATGTCTTTTCTTAAAAAAGAAGTCTTTCAAATAATTTATTATTTGTTTGCTAACAATTGTATCTATTTCCATTTCGTTTATATATTTATCTTCGTAATTGTAACGCTTCATTATTTTAACAATAGTATTTATAAACTCTTCCTCATTGCTGTGTTTATTAATATTGTGATATTCGTTATTATAATACATTTGTGCCATAACATCAAAAGGTAAAGTATAATTATAGGGTTTAATTTTTATATAATATACATTTTCGTGTTCCATATCTGGGTGAACTTGATCATCTATAAAGAAAATTTTGGTATTATCTGGTATTTTACTGCAATTAATTAAGTCCTCAACTGTTTTATTGTGTGTTTTCCTACCAATTTCAACAATTTCCCCGTCTATTTTAAATGCGCGTATTATCTTGTCAAAAACATTGGTATTTAATTTTTTATCAAAATAATCACATATTAATTTAATCCAACTTTCAGGTCCATTATTATTTGTATATATCATTATTTTTTTACATTCGCCTTTCTCCCTTTTATCTACTATAAATTTGAGAATATTAATAATATCTGGTCTTAAAAAATCTGAAAATATATCTAATAATCTTATAAATGCATCGTCGGGCATGTTTAATCCATAAAAACTTTCCAACGCATCCCAAAATATTCCTAATTCGGTAAAAGAACCAAGTGTTTCATCTAAATCAAAAACAACAATTTTGTTGTTGATGATATTATTGTTCATATTATATTATTAATCATATTATATATTTATAAATTTATAAAAAATTTATAAACATATATTATTAATGAATTTAACTAATAAAGATTATTTAGAGATACTCAAGTTCTATAATATTGATGATAAAAAACTAAAAAAATCCGAAATAAAAAATAAAGCCGAAAAAATATTAATTACAAAATTATGTAGGTGTATTAAAACCATAAATAAATTTAATAAATATAATGAAAAAGAATCAATACCTATATGTAGTAATAGTGTT
>Ga0209090_10000015_pt1 | contig 124622 bp, 114 predicted proteins | sample ArcticOcean_MG_C_9_FD_187432 | JGI IMG/M metagenome (GOLD analysis project Ga0209090, IMG submission 187432) | Marine microbial communities from western Arctic Ocean - ArcticOcean_MG_CB2_152 (SPAdes) (version 2) | ecosystem: Environmental > Aquatic > Marine > Oceanic | place: Arctic Ocean... | reverse complement strand
CAGTAAGTGAATGGGATCACGGCTGGAAAGAAAACCAAGTATTGAGAGACCCTGCGGTTTCTTATGTACCTTGGGCTAGTTTAGGTCGTACAGGATATATTCTTGAAAATAGAGCGGGTGTACCTTACTCACCTCCTTATGCTCGTGACTTTGACCGATTTAATTATTGGGAATCAGATGATGTGGAACTAGACTTTCATACTCCATCATTAGGTTACGACTATCTTAGTGAAACAATAATTAACTATGTTTCATGGTCAACATTCAGACATAACTTTGCTACTGGAAACAAAGAGCAAATATTCTCTGGATATTGGGACTATAATGGTACCGGTACACACGATTTTGCTGGAGAATACTGGATAAGTCCAGTCTACGGCAAGAACTCGTTTGAACCGATCTATGCCTTCGTTGGTATGGTAGCAACACCATATGATCCAGCTAAAGAGTCTCAGTATATTGCTGAGAACGACCTAACTACCTCTGGTGGTTGTGGTTGGGGATCTGGTGGTTCTTGTGATAACACTACTACAAGTGGTGCAGGAATCGGATACCCATATATGACAGCGACATTGTTTGCTGACTATCTAGGCTCTGGAGTATTACCAAACGCAGCTGGACACATATCTTGGGGAAGTGGTTACACGACAGGTAGTTCTGTAGTATGGGAAATGAGTAAACCAAATTCATCAGCAGATACGTTTACGTTTACTACTGAAGGATTGGGTATGATGGCTAACAGTTTCGATCCAGATCGAATCTCAGTATGGCCAAATCCATATTACGGATATAACCCAGAAGAGCGTGATGCGCTAGATCGTAGAGTGATGTTTAGTCACTTACCTGAAGAAGGTCCTGCGACAATTCGTATCTTTGCTTTAGATGGTACACTAGTAAGAACAATTCACCACAATGATACAGCTTCACAACATGCAACATGGAACATGAAGAACAACTTCGAGTTACCAGTTGCTAGTGGAATGTATGTGGCACACATAGAGACTAACCACGGAGATAAAATCCTGAAGTTAGCTGTAATTCAACCAGAACAACGTCTAGACGTTTATTAAGGAAAAGGAGAATATGAAAATGAAAAATACATTTAAAATCTTCCTTGGATGCGCAGTGTTGGTTTCAGCACTAACTGCTGGTACAGTAAGATCGCAAGGTACCGCTGGTGCTTCGCAATTGCTTATCCCAGTAGGGGCTGAGACAGTTGCTCTTAGCGGAACAAACGTTGGTACTGTGTCTGGAATAGATGCATTATTTACTAATGTAGCTGGTCTAGCAAGACACAACTCTGGTTTACAAGGAACAGTTTCAACTACATCCTACATTGCTGACATTGATGTCACATATGCAGGTATGGTTATGAGTATGGGCGAAACAGGTACTTTTGGAATGACACTAAAGGCATTAGACTTTGGTGATATCCCAAAAACTACCGCATTTGCTCCAGAGGGAGATGGTCAAACATTTTCCCCTAGTTTTTTCACGGCGACAGCAGGATTTGCGAGAGCATTCTCTGACCGTGTTAATGTCGGTATTGCAACAAAGATGATTTCTGAGACAATCGAAGAAACATCTGCAACTGGATTTGCATTTGACGTAGGCGTCCAATACAAGTTCCCTGACCAACCATTAACAATCGGGATTGCAATGAAGAACGTTGGTAGTAGAATGCATTATGATGGTATTAACCTAGACCAGAACCTCACACCAGAGGACTCTGAATCAGGTTCATCATCTGAAACGTTTAGAATTGTTGCAGACAACTTTGCTCTGCCAACAAGCCTAGATCTTTCTATGACCTACTCATTACTTGACAACTTAGATATGAGCACAACTTTCACTAATCACTCATACCAAAGCAATACTTTAGCATTCGGTGCTAAGTATACTTTAGGTAGCGCTTGGGTTGGCGCAGCTACAGTAATGACTGTAGGTGACGACCAACAACCATCTGACGTTTCTAACGCAGATTGGGAAGAGTGGAGCGGAACCAATTGGGGAGCTTCAATGGGTGCAGGTGTAACAGTGCCAGTAGGTGACTACACAATGCATGTTTCATATGCTATGAGAACAGCGAACGAATACTTCGATGATCACAGCACTATGCAAGTTACCTTTGACTTCTAAACTGTTTAGTTAAGGATTCAAATTAAAAGGGGCTCTTTTTAGAGCCCCTTTTTTATTATACCAGATTTAGTTAATTAGAATTACTCATCGAATAGTGCTTCGATATTATTCTGTAGATAATTAGATGGAATATTTTGTCCTAAAAAATATCTCCCACCTGTATCATCAAAATACATTTCCCAATGTAAATGAGCGCCCTTATTATTTTTTAATGCTCCGTCAGATGTACCCGTATTCCCAGAAAACCCAATAACTGTCCCCTGTTCTACTATAGTACCCGGAAGAATGCCTTCTGCTATATTAGATAGATGCGCATATACACTAATAGTTCTAAATTTTGAAGTGATAGTATAGCCATGATCAATAACAACAGACTTCCCAAGTAATATGTATTGATAAATATCATCAGGGGTCTTACCAAGCTCTGCAGAGGTGCTTAGAAATGTATTATAGGTATCAAGGTCGACATCAATATGCTGTGGGTTACTTCTTACCACAATACCACCCGAAACAGCTGTAATAGGCGTATTTAAAGGAGCAGAGAAATCAATACCTTGATGAGACCCAGATCGATAGTCTCTCCTTGCATTTGGGAGCAAGTTTAATATTGATGGGACAAGATAGTCTTTCGAGGGTAATTTAATGGTGGTTAATAGGTCTGACTCATGAAGATTGGTATCTTTGTCAATATAAAATAAAAAATTTTCTTTTAATGGCGTAGTTGATTCTATATCTATAGATGTAGTCGGCGCTGCGCAGGCGCCCAACAATAAAGTTATTCCTATATAGTAGTTAATTTTCATTCTTATTTATAATATAAGATATTCCATTATACATAAAGCTTAGTTTAATAATAGAGCCAGCATTTTTATCAATCCAGATTTTTCGCAATGAACTATTGATTAGAGCATCATTAACAAGATTTTTTTCATCACCCACAGCCCCTAACGCCTTAATGTCCATCCTATACAATAGAGCCACAACTTTTTCATTCTTATATAAAATCTCTTCCTCCTCTGATAATAAAAAACGTACATCAACGACAACACCATCTAAAATAGGCATATCTTTTAGCCAGACGGTATCAAGGAGGTTTATTTTTTTATCAGATAATAGCTGAAAAATTAAATTATTATCATTAAAAAGCTGTTTTTTATATGTTAGAGTTTCTTTTAATAATAAAGATCCAAAACTAATTGGGCTAACAGACAACTCTGATTCTTCTAATGTAATAGTGAAGCTTTTAAAGGCGTCGTAGATATAAACATCATATTGTTTATTATCCCCGAGTATTGTTGAGTGAAGAGATAGAAATAAGTAAAAAAAGGCGGCTGTATTTTTATAGTTCAATTTTATAGTAGAATCGAAGAGGCAATAATAAAATAAAGCGCAACCCCTAGTATATCAATTGCTGTTGTTACAAATGGCCCCGTTGAAATCGCTGGATCAAAGTTTAATTTTTGTAATATGATAGGAACACTAGCTCCCACCGCAGTAGCAATTGTCATAGAGCAGGCAATACTTAACCCCACAACTAGTCCAAGATTTTCTAGCTCATTTCCAGTAATAAGCTCAGAGGCGAAACCTACCAACAGCCCATAGAGCGCGCCTAAGATTCCCCCTACAGCAATTTCCTTAATTATAAGAGGGACGGTGTTAGCGACATCAACCCTTCCCGTTGCCAGACCACGTACTATAATAGTAGAAGATTGTGTCCCAATATTTCCTCCAATACCAATAATAACCGGAATAAATGATGCTAAAACAATCATTTCTTTAAGGAGATGATCAAAATAACTAATAATAGATGCAGCACAAATCCCACCAATTAAGCTTGCAAAAATCCACGGAGCTCTTGATTGTGCATTTTCTATCGGAGATTTTAATAATATTTCTCTATCTTTACCTACACCAGCCATTTGCAAGAAGTCTTCTGATGCTTCTTCTCTAATAATATCTACCACGTCATCTATGGTGACAATACCCAAAAATTTATTTTCTCTATTTACAACAGGTAAAGCTAAATAATTATACTGGGCCACAGTTGTAGCTACTTCTTCTTGGTCTGTTTCAGACTTTGCGGCATGGATATCTGTAATCATAATATCTTTTAATTTGTTTGTATTTTTTGAAGTTGCTAAAGTTCTTAATGATAGGACCCCCATCAATTTTTCTTTGTCATCTAAAACATAAACATAAAAGATTTTGTCGTTTTCTGGAAAAGCCTGGAGCTGCTTAAGACTGTCTCTGACGCTAGTGTTTTGATTAAGCGTAAAAGTTTCTTTTGTCATAATACTCCCAGCACTATCATCTGGGTAGGACATAATTTCTTCTACATCTTCTAAGTCCTCCACCTCAATTTTTTGTAAAATTTCTTTTTGTTTTTCTTCGGGGAACATACCAATAATTGCTGCCTGGTCATTGGTGTCTAAGTAAAGGAACATTTTGGAAATATTTATAGAGCTTTCATCTATCAACATGTTTTCAATTAGAGCCTCATCTAATTCTTCCAATACTTTTGCTTTATGGTTAAATGTAGGACATAAATTAAAAATAGTTTTTTGATCACTATTCGCAAATCCTCTCATAAGAAGGGCGACATCCGCAGGATGCGTTTTGCGTAAAATCTTTGTTAAATTATCATCAGCCCTTCTTCTTAAAAGCCTTTGTATTGTTCTTCTTAGCAAAGAAATTTCGGTAGAAAATATTGCTTTTTTCATTGTATTGAATTTTTTATAAATTAACTCTACTTTATAACAAATTAAAGGTTAAGTAAATGGCTAAAATAACTAAACAATCAGACAATTTTGCAAAATGGTATACTGATGTCATTTTGGAAGCAGACTTAGCAGAACATGGTCCAGTAAAAGGCACCATGGTTATCAAGCCCTATGGCTACTCTCTTTGGGAAAATATTAAGAATATATTAAATAATATGATCAAAGATAGTGGGCATGAAAATGCATACTTCCCGATGTTTATTCCAAAAAGTTTTCTTGAAAAAGAGGCTAAACATGTCGAAGGTTTTGCAAAAGAATGCGCAGTGGTAACACATTCAAAACTTATTTCTGAAGACGGAGTGCTTAAAGTAGACCCCAGTTCAAAGCTCGAAGAAGAAATTATTGTACGCCCAACTTCCGAAACAATTATTTGGCATATGTTCAAAAAGTGGGTTACATCTTATAGAGATTTACCTATTAAAATTAATCAATGGGCGAATGTGGTGCGCTGGGAAATGCGTACAAGGTTGTTTTTAAGAACTTCAGAATTTTTATGGCAAGAAGGCCATACTGCGCACGCCACCAAAGAAGAGGCTATTACAGAAACACTCATGATTGTTGATATGTATAAATCTTTATTTGAAGACTACCTCGCTATCCCAACTATTATTGGAAGAAAATCTAATATGGAAAGATTTGCAGGAGCAGATGAAACCTATTCAATTGAAACGATGATGAGAGATAAAAAAGCGCTACAAGCAGGCACTTCTCACTATTTAGGTACAAATTTTGGCACAGCATTTGATGTAAAATTTCAAAGCAAGGAGAACAAAGAACAACCAGTTTTTGCAACAAGTTGGGGTGTTAGTACTCGTATGATCGGAGCATTAATTATGGTTCACGGCGATGATAAGGGGCTAAAAATCCCCCCTAGAATTGCTCCACACCAAGTAGTAATTATACCGATTAATTCTAAAAATGAAGAAAAAGAAAAATTTGATAATTTTGTTGATATGGTGCATAGCAAGCTAAAAGATAATGGTATGAGATGTTTCATAGACGACTCTAACAATGGTCCAGGGTTTAAGTTTAACAATTGGGAATTAAGAGGAGCACCATTACGTATTGATATTGGTTTGAAAGAATTTGAGAGCGGAAATGTTACTCTCTGTAGAAGAGATACGGGAGAAAAAGAAGAAATGTCGTTAGACAAATTAAGCACACTTCCATCAATCCTAGAAGATATTCAAAAAGGCATGTATGATTCCGCAAGTTCTTTTGTTAAAGAGAATACATTTGAGCTACATGACTATAGTGAATTTAAAAAATTATTATCCAAAGAAAATTGCTTCATTAAAGCATACTGGGACGGCTCTGATGATTCAGAATTAAAAATTAAAGAAGAAACGAAAGCTACTATTCGTTGTATTTTAGAGGACATAAAAGACCCTAAGTTAAAGTGTATGTTTTCTGGAAAGCCAGCAAAACACCTCGTTGTCTTTGCTAAGGCTTATTAATCGTTCACATGAAAAATGTTTTCCACTCCGTTGTGCTATGTTTTTCGGTCTGTTTGCTTTATCTATTATGCTGGCCAGTGCCAATAGATCCAGTTTCTTGGGATTCTCCTGAACCCCCACCAATGGAAGGAAAGTTTTCAAAGAATGATTTCCTTAAAGATATAAAAATTTTAGGAATGAATGATGGTGTTGGTCCAGAAGATGTTGCTATTGATAAAAGTGGCAATATATATGCTGGCTATGACGATGGAAGAATTATAAAATATGATAAAATGGGAAATCGAATGGGCGTTTTGGTTCAGACCGATGGACGTCCTCTTGGCATGCAATTTGATTTAGATGGTAATCTCATTGTAGCTGACGCTATTAGAGGGTTAATAAAAGTTGATATGCAAGGAACGCTCACTATTCTTTCAATAGAATCTGGTGGCATTCCATTCGGATTGACCGACGACTTAGATATTGCCAATGATGGAAAAATCTATTTTAGCGACGCATCTACTCGACATCGGCTAGGAGAAGAGAACCTTGATGTGATGGAACATAGACCAAACGGAAGGCTTTTAGTATATGATCCAGAAACAACACAAACTACCACATTGCTTGATAATTTATATTTCGCAAATGGGGTTGCTATAAACGCAGACGAAACTTTTGTTCTTTTCAATGAAACATATATGTATCGTGTTCAAAAATATTGGATTAAAGGTGAAAAAGCAGGCACCTCTGAAATTGTTATTGATAATTTACCAGGATTCCCAGACAATATTTCTTCAAACGGGGAAGGTATTTATTGGGTAGCTCTTTTTACGCTAAGAAACGATTTTATTGATAGCACCACCAACAAACCCTTTCTTAGAAAAATGACATTACGACTACCAGAACTTTTACAGCCCCAACCAGAGCCATATGCGTTTGTTTTGGGAATTGATGAGAATGGCAAAGTATTGCACAACCTCCAGTACGGTGCCGACGATGCTTATTCCCCCATAACAAGCGTTAAACAATTTGGCAATAAGTTGTATTTTGGCAGCCTTACAGCCAAAGGTTTTGGTGTAAGTAAGGCACCAAAATTATCTACTCCCCATTCTAAGCTAAGGGACTGATGAAAGTTTCTACGCCGGGCATTGTCTTAAAAACCAGCCTATTTAAAGAGTCGAGCATTATTGTTAGGCTTTTTACGCTAAAGAGAGGAAAATCTTCTTATGTTATTAAAGCTGCAATGCGACAAAAATCTCCCCTTAAAGCCATCTACCAACAAATGAATGAGGTAGAGGTAAACTATGTTCATAGCAATAAAAGACAGCTTCAGCCAATATATGACTCTAAAATCTTAAATGATTGGGATGGTATAAACACAGATCTTAGAAAAACTATTTTGTGTTTATCTATGATTGAAATGATTGACAAGGGTTTTGATGAAACCACATCAGATCAGAATACATACTATTTAATTAAAAATACATTAGAATACTTTGATTTAGCTGAACGTGGATATAATAATGCCTTCTATTTTTTTCTTATGCATTTTTTAAAAAATACAGGATATAATATTATTGATGCTGATGAACACCCGATCGTTAGAAGATATACCATGAAAGAGCCTAGCTTGCAGGACCAGTTAAAAGAAATATATTATTCTAACTTTATAGACACAAAAAATATAAATATAGATTTCAGCTATGATAAAAGAACGATGGCTAACTTTATATCAGATTTAGTTAAATATCACCTCCCGGACATTAAGTCGTTTAGTGTGGCAAAAGAAATATTTAAGTCTTCTTAGCTATTCAACTTTAAAAACTTTCTCACCAGGCCTGACCATTCTAAATTTTTCTCTGGCAATCTGCTCAATATACTTTTCATCAAACTCTAGCTTTTCAGCTTCTTTTTCAAGGCTGGCGATTTGTTGACGTAGAGAGTTAATATCTTGTTGAATTTCAAGCTTTTCTTTCTTTAGCTGCCAGAGACTAATAAACCCACGATCACTAAATAGCAATAAGCCTATGCACCCCAAAGATAAACATGCGAATAGAATATTGGTAAGAGATAGCTTTTTAAAATTCATAATAGATTATTTAATAAAGGAAAAAGGATTACCAAACCTTGGCTTTTTTAAGCGCTCCTCAATTCTTAACAATTGGTTGTACTTACTAGTACGATCTGATCGACAAACAGAGCCAGTTTTAATTTGACCACCACCCATTGCTACAGCAAGATCCGCAATAAAGGTATCTTCGGTTTCTCCCGATCTATGAGAAATAACAAAATTATAATTATTATTTTTTGCGATAGTAATAGCCTCTATAGTTTCCGATAGAGTGCCAATCTGGTTCAGTTTAATTAAAATACTGTTCATAGCACTTTCGTCAACAGCTCTCTGTAATTTTTTGGGGTTAGTAACAGTTAAGTCGTCACCAACAACTTGAATTTTGTCACCTAAAGCACGATTCATTTTTGCCCAACCCTTCCAGTCATTTTCATCTAAACCATCTTCAATCGATACAATTGGATATTGATTGATAAGATTGTCATAAAATGCTATCATTCCATCGGCATCTAAAGTTTTATTATCAATCTTAAGGCTATATTGGCCATCTTTATAAAAGCTGGACGCCGCCACATCTAAAGCTAAGAAGACATCTCTCCCAGCCTTGTAATTAGATTTTTCTATAGCACCCAACAATAGCTCTATTGCATGTTCGTTTGATTTAAGTTGAGGGGCAAACCCACCTTCATCACCCACAGTTGTTGATAAACCTAATTTTTTTAATTCATTTTTTAATTCATGAAATATTTCTGAACCCATTCTAATTGACTCTGAAAAAGATGTTGCTCCATAGGGGAATAACATAATTTCTTGAATATCAGACCCCCCGTCTGCATGCATGCCGCCATTTAATACATTAATCATTGGCACCGGCATTATAGAGCTGCCACTATTTAAATAAGCATACAAGGGTTGGTTATAAAATTTTGCTGAAACTACAGCACACGCCATTGATATGCCTAATATGGCATTTGCACCGTAATTACTCTTGTTTGGAGTACCATCAATTTCTATTAATAAACGATCAATTTCACCCTGATTATCAGCTCTTTTGTTAATTAGCTTCGGCTGAAAAACATTGATTACATTACTAATAGCAGTACGTACTTCCTTCCCATGGAATCTATTTTGATCAAAATCTCGTAGCTCTAAAGCTTCAAATTCTCCCGTGGATGCCCCGGAAGGAACGGCTGCTTTTCCCACAACTCCACTGGCACATATTTCTACTTCTATGGTCGGGTATCCCCTAGAATCAAGTATCTGTCTAGCGTGTATTTTTTCTATAATTGGATAGCTGTTATTTTCCATATTGTAAGTTACTTCCTATTGTGTTTATATAACATGTTTCAATATCAATTCTAGTCAATTAATCGTTTTTCCCATAAACAATATTTTTAATAAAAATCTTGATTAGTCGAAAAAAAGCGACTATAATTATAAAAAAGATGAATAAAGATAACTTTTTTGAAAGATTTAATCATATTGACATGATTAATAATGGGGGTAAAAATCCACTCGATTAAGTGGCGTTTTACCTTTTTTTTAACTAGTTAATAACTAATCAAGGAGGAATAACATGGCTTCATGGGATTCAGTGATAACGAGTACGTTAAGTGGTTTAACAGGTGTAGTAAAAGCAGCAGTAATATTTTTTGTGTTTGCGAACATACTATATCCAACAGGAATGGACCCACTTGGTGGAATTATGAATTTAGTTGATACATTTCTAAACGGTGGCGTTACAGGATTGCTAGTATTAGTAGTCTTTTTGTCATGGTTATAAGATAGATTGTATTAAACTAACAAAAATAAGAGCTTCATACATTAGTATGGAGCTCTTATAAATTAAAAGTTTGGAGGACAAACATAATGAAAGATGCATTCAAAAAAATCAATGATACTTTAGGCGCATTAACAGGCTTATTGATGCAGGTGGTTGTTGCTGGTACTATTATCGGTATTTTGTACGATGACATATTCGGTGTTATCGCAGGTATTGGTAGTGCAGTAGCTATGATTGGTGACGGCGGCGTCGCTGGTTTAGTTGCAGTAATGATTGTTGCAGGGTGGATGAAAAAATAATTTTTTAGCAAACTCTACATTGACTTAAAATAAAAAGGGCTCAATTTTTGAGCCCTTTTACGTTATATTTATAATAATTTTACACTATGAAATTGTTAATTCTTTTACGCCCTATTTTATCCATCGTTTTTTTGCTATCTATTATTATAGCAAAAAACGAACAGTCCATTACTATTTTAGGGGAAAATAATACCATGCTCGGTAAAGCAGATATCCTAAAAAAAGACCAATATTATATTTCAGTAAATGACTTTGGTAAGATTCTTGGTAGCGGTTCATTTGTAAATGATAAAACAGAAAAAATTGTTATCTATGTAGATAGCTTCAAAATCAAGCTGTCAAACAATATTGCATTTATTGTTGTTGACGAAACGATATATCAAATGGGCAATAAGATCATTAAAAGAGATAATGAATATTATGTTCCTATAGATGATTTTTTTAATATTTTATCAGTGCACGGCTCAGACAGTCACTCTATAGACTATACTACAATGTCTATTACTCTAGGACCTAAGACAAAAAAAATATCAAAACCCATTGTCGTAGCTGACCTTATAAAAGAAAAAAATAAATGGAAGCTCGATACTATTATTATTGATCCTGGGCATGGAGGAAAAGACCCCGGGGCTATTGGGTATAGAGGAACTAAAGAAAAAGATATCACATTAGACGTAGCAAAACGCCTAGTTAAAAAGATTGAACGTAACATGAATATAAATACCATTTTAACGCGAGACGAAGATGTGTTTATAAGGTTGGAGGATAGAACAAAGCTTGCAAATTCAGAAAACGGAAAACTATTTATTAGTATCCATGCTAATTCAGCTGAAGATCGCAGAGCAAATGGTTTTGAAACGTACATGATTGGTACTAATAAGAATGCAGCTGCAGTTAGAACTGCTGCTAGAGAAAATGCGGTGCTTGATCTTGAGGGTGGCAATACTAAAAAATTAACAGATGAAGCTCTTATTAAAGCGACTATAGCACAATCTGGTTTTGCGAACGGGAGTGAACAATTTGCTGCATTGGTACAAGAAGAAATGAATAAGAGATTACAAAGCAAAGACAGGGGGGTAAAACAAGCAGGATTTTATGTTTTAGCATATGCCTCCATGCCGAATGTTTTAATTGAGTTGGGCTATATTTCTAATCCATCAGAAGAAAAAAAATTAAAAAGCTCTCAATATAAAGATGCGCTAGCTACTTCTATTTATAGAGCCATAGAACAATATCAAAAAACATTAAATGTCAATTGAAGTGATTGATCCAACATTAGAGTTTTTATATGGGCTACACAATCGCGGGATAAAACTAGGACTTAAGAATATTGAAAGTTTCTTAAAGATTTGTGGAGACCCACATAGGGAAATTAAAACAATACACCTAGCAGGCACAAATGGCAAAGGCTCTACCGCATCTATTATTGCAAAAATTTTACAAAAAAATGGGTATAAAGTAGGACTATATACTTCCCCCCATTTAATAAATTTTAACGAAAGAGTGAGAGTTGACGGAATGCCTATATCCGATGAAGAGATTGTTAACTTTATTGAACAACACAAACAAACCTTAGTTGATAGCTCTATTACATTTTTTGAAGCAACAACCGCTTTAGCTTTTAAATATTTTGCGAAACAAAATGTAGACATTGCGATTATCGAAACTGGTCTTGGAGGTAGATTAGACTCCACCAATGTCTTATCCCCTATCCAGACCATTATTACTGAGATACACTATGACCACACACACATTTTAGGAGACTCTATTGAAGAAATTACTACTGAAAAATGTGGAATTTTTAAAAACGATATCCCTTCTATTACAATTAATTCAGATAAGCGTGTTATAAAGACCATTAAAGATCAGGCTTCAGTAAAAAATGTTGAAGTATCATTTATTGAAAAAGAGGACATTATAATCCAGAACCAAACATCAGAATCGGTTGATTTTGATTATAATAACCAAAAATTTTCCTTACCTCAGGCAGGCTCATATCAAACACAAAATGCCATGTTAGCAATCAAGGCATGTCAAAACAATTTTAGTCAACTAAAAGATAAAGATATACAAACAGGATTAGATGAGTGGTATTGGCCGGGAAGAATGCAGCTCATGAAACAAGATTTTTTCTATGATGTAGCACACAATAGAAACGGTGTTGGTACACTTGTACAAGATTTAAAAAAAATCTACAGCCAAAAACCTATAGGAGTTTTAGTCCTAAAAAATGATAAAATTAATCCTGAGCTAGTAGAAATTTTTTCCAAATCATTTGAAAGACTTATTATTTCTACCATTCCTTCTAAAGATATTTTAAGTAAAGAAGAAATCATTAATAACCCACTATTACAACAATTTGAATTTATAGAAAGTTTGCACGAGGCGTTGGCCATGATAGATAAATTAGAACACCCTGGGGGAAAAGTTATATTTGGTAGTCATTACGTTGCAAAAGAGGTATATAAGTTTTTTGATTTTTCCTTTGACAATGGCATCATATGATGTAATTTTTGGTTCAAGGTGTTTTCCCCCTAGAAGTACATTTCACAATTAACAGAGGAACTAATGAAATTAACCGATTTAAAAGAAAAAAAATTAAGCGATTTAAAAGAAATTGCAAAAACAATGGGCATAGAAAAAATCTCTTCTTTCTCAAAAGAAGAATTGATGAATGCTATGGTTAGCGCTGCTCCAGCTGAAAAGAAAGAAGAAGCGCCAAAGCCAGAAAAAGTAATTCAAACAAAAGAAGCCCCAAAACTAGAAAAAGTAATTCAAACACAAGAAGCTCCAAAAAATCCATCTAATCATAACGAAGGAAATGAAAAGAGAGCTGCTGGGGTGCTAGAAATTTTACCTGATGGATATGGATTTTTAAGAAGTGTAAATGATAATTATTTACCTGGACCAGAAGATATATACGTGAGTCCATCACAAATTAAACGATTTAAGTTAAAAACGGGGCATTTTGTAGAAGGAAGTACTAGAGCCCCAAAAACTAAAGAAAGATTCCATGCACTATTAAAGCTGGAACAAGTAAATGGTGTAGATCCAGAGCAAATAAGACACCAAAGATCTTTTGATAAGTATACGCCACTACATCCAAATGAAAAATTTAACCTATCTAGTACTAGCGACATGTCTATGAGAATCATGGATCTAGTTTGCCCTATTGGTAAAGGGCAGCGTGGATTAATTGTGGCCCAACCTAAAACAGGAAAAACTATTTTAATTTCTAAAATTGCAAATGCTATTAGAAGGAATCATCCGGAGACAATTTTAATCATTCTATTGATTGATGAAAGACCCGAAGAAGTAACAGAAATGAAACGTAGTGTAGATGCAGAAGTTATAGCTTCTACGTTTGATGAAGGACCAGAAAGACACGTCCAAGTATCAGATATGGCACTTTACAAAGCACAGCGCTTAGTAGAATGTGGGAAAGATGTTGTGATTTTACTTGATAGTCTTACACGTTTAGGTAGAGCGCATAATGCTGTTATCCCCCATAGCGGGAAGATTCTTTCAGGTGGAGTTGATTCAAATGCACTAAGAAAACCAAAGAAATTTTTTGGAGCAGCTCGTAATACAGAAGAAGGCGGTAGCTTAACTATTATTGCTACAGCGCTAATTGATACGGGTAGTAAAATGGATGGTGTAATTTTTGAAGAGTTTAAAGGAACTGGTAATATGGAACTTGTTTTGGATCGTGAACTCAGTGATAGACGTATTTATCCAGCGTTTAATATTGTTAAATCTGGTACTAGAAAGGAAGAGCTCCTTTTATCTCCGCAGCATATATCTAGAATATGGATTCTAAGAAAAATGTTAGGAGAGATGAGTACAGAGCAGTCCATGAACTTTATGACAGAAAGAATGAGAAGAACTAAAACTAATCAAGAGTTTCTTGATTTAATGAGTCAGTAATATGTCTATATCGTTATCAAGATTAGTTGATAAGATTAAACCATCTTTTACATTACAGATGACAGCTAGAGCTGCTGCATTAAGAGCCAAGGGCATAGATGTAATTAATTTTGGTGTTGGTGAACCAGACTTTAATACTCCTCAACATATTATAGAAGCAGGACAAAAAGCAATGGATGATGGCTATACTAAGTATACGCCAGGCTCTGGAATGTTAGAGTTAAAAGAGGCTATTCAAACTAAAGTGAAGAATAATACTGATGTTTTGTATGACACTAATCAGATCATCGTATCGAATGGCGGTAAACAATCATTGTCTGTAGCATGTCAAGCCCTCTTTCAAGAAGGCGATAAAGTTATTATTTTTTCACCCTACTGGGTTTCTTTCCCAGAGTTTGTAAAATTATCGGGGGCTGAGCCCTTATTAGTAGACACTATAGCATCTGAGCAATTTGAACCTGATTTTGATGATCTACATAACAAGATAGTAGGTGGGTCTGATTTCAAAAAAGTTGACCCCACCATTAAGGGTGTTATTATTAATTCTCCTAGCAATCCTACTGGCGGAGTATGGTCTGATGAAGCAATTATCAAGATATTAGAGATTAGTAAGGCAAATAATTGGGTTGTTATTTCTGACGAAACATATGAAGAGTTAGTTTATGATAGAGAATTTACCGCTATTGACACCTTGAATGATGTTAGCGCGGAAGTATTAACTATTAGAAGTATGTCAAAAACATACGCCATGACTGGTTGGCGTATTGGGTATGCTATTGCCGATAAAGTTATTGTAAAAGCTATGTCTAAAATTCAAGGGCAAACAACTTCTTGTCCTAACGCTATTGGTCAAAAAGCATCTGTCGCTGCTCTCTTGGGTAATCAGAAGCCTATATTAGATATGAAGCATAAATTTCAAGAAAGAAGACAGGTTATGTTCGAAGCCTTAAATGGGCTAGACGGCGTAACATGTGATATGCCTGGAGGAGCATTTTATATGTTTCCTGACTTTTCATCTTATCTTAACAAGAAAACAAAAGATGGTAAAATTTTACGCGACACTTTCGACCTTTCTGACTATATTCTCGACACTGCAAGGGTAGTAACAGTTGCAGGAGATGGTTTTGGCGCAAAAGGTTATTTAAGGTTTTCTTTTGCAACAAGTAATAAAATCATCAAAAATGGTATTAAAAGAATAGAAGAAAGTTTAAAAGAATTAAAATGAAAAAAGATACACATTCAGAAGAATATAGATTGGTTGTCTTCGAAGATAGTTCATGTAACTATTCTTTTTTGACTCGATCTACTGTCAAAACAGATAAAACTGTTAAGTGGGAAGACGGAAAAGAATATCCATTATTCAAATTGGATATCTCGGATAAGTCACATCCATACTATACAGGGCAACGTACATTAGTAGATACTGCTGGAAGAATTGAAAAATTCAACCGCAAGTATAATAAAAAAGCTTCTTAAGCGTTTTTTATTTATAACTTTTTAACCTATGGACATCTTATCTAAAGTAAACAGCACTATTGTAGAATATGACAATATCATGGAAGAAATGATGAATCCTTCCAATGTCTTAGATCAAGATAAACTAGCTACCCTTTCAAAACAAAAAAGCGCTATACAAGAAATATACGATCTAAGTATTCAATTTGTTGCACTTACTAAAGAGCATAAAGAATTGGAAGCCTTAGAGGATGATCCAGATTACGCAGAGTTAATTAAAGAAGAAAAAGTTGCTTTAAACACTCAGTTACAAAAAATTGAAGATGCTTTAATTAAAATATTAATCACAGATGATCCAAATGATAATAAAAGCGCTATTATTGAAGTCAGGGCTGGTACTGGAGGAGATGAAGCTGCATTATTTGTAGCTGATTTATTCAGAATGTATTCAAGATATGCTGAAAAAAATAATTTATCTATTAATGTTATGGATATGCATGAGACAGGTGTAGGTGGATTAAAGTCTGTAATTTTTAGCGCAGAAGGTAATAAGGCTTACGGTATTTATAAGTATGAAGGAGGCGTTCATAGAGTCCAAAGAATTCCAAAAACAGAATCTGGGGGTCGCGTACATACTTCAGCAGCTACAGTTGCAGTTTTGCCAGAGGCAGAAAAGGCAGAGTTAGACATTAATGAAGCAACAGATATTAAGGTTGATACTTATCGTGCCAGTGGAGCCGGCGGACAGCATGTTAATAAAACTGAATCTGCTATTAGACTTACACATATTCCCACAGGATTAGTAGTCACTTGTCAGGATCAAGCCTCACAACATAAAAATAAAGCTTCAGCGCTAAAGGTTTTAAGAGCAAGGTTATTTGCGCAAGAAGAAGAAAAACTTAATAAAGATAGAGCTGAAATGCGTAAAAGCTTAGTATCTACAGGAGATCGTTCAGCAAAAATTAGAACATATAATTTTCCACAAGGACGTATCACTGATCATAGAATAAATTATACTACCCACAAATTACAAGTCACTCTTGAGGGAGATTTAGATCATATTATAGAGCAATTAAAGCTCGCAGAGGATAATTCTAAGATTAATTAATATGCATTCAAATTATCTAGTAATTGATTTTTTTAATAAGCAGTTAGTGGATCTGAAAAACAACAATATAGACGAGTATAGGCAAAAATCAGAAATGCTTATCGAATCCATTCTCGGTATAGAAAAGTCTGAATTATATATTAATAATCATTTTATACCCAACAACCACTTAGAGTGCTTAGAACAATCGTTTTCATTATTATTAAAAGATGTGCCTGTACAGCACATTATTGGCAAGACTTATTTTTATGAAAATGCGTTCTTCACTCCTCCTGGTATTTTTATACCTAGGCCAGAAACAGAGTTAATTATTGACTGTGTCCAGAATGATTTTGACAAGATTGCAGACAAAACTGTATTAGATATTGGGTGTGGTAGTGGATGTATAGGAATCACTCTTGCTAGCCTGTATAAAAATTTTCATGTAAAAGGTATAGATATATCAAAGCAAGCAATTGATATCGCTACCAAGAATGCACAACACTTAAAAATATCCAATATAGAGATTACCAAGCAGGACATTTTTGAAATGCCTGCTAAAAAATTTGATATTATAGTAAGCAATCCCCCCTATCTTGGTATTGAAGAGATTTCTCAGCTAGATCCTTCTGTAAAAAATCACGATCCACTAAAAGCTCTATCGGATGAGAAAGATGGACTAAAGTTTTATCAATATTTTATTAATAATTTATCAAGCATCTTGAAGAAGGATGGTTCTATGTATTTTGAGATACCTAAATCTAAAATTACCAATCAAATCATTGATATGATTCATAATAATAGCAATATTGATAGTATATTTTTTAAAGATTTAGAAGGAAATAATAGAGTAATTAAGGTTTTTTTTAAAAAATAATGAAAAGCGAATTTATACATCTACACAACCATTCGGACCACAGCTTACTAGATGGTGCACAGAATGTTAATTCTATATTAGAAACCATGGATGACTTAAGTATGGATTCAGTTGCATTAACTGAGCATGGGAATCTATTTGGTGCAATTTCTTTTTATAAGCAGGCAAAAAAAAATAATATCAAACCTATTATTGGCTGTGAAGTTTATGTTGCTAAAGGTAGTAGCCTAGTAAAAGATAAATCTGGTGGTATGGGAAATTATAATCATCTCGTATTAATTGCACAAAACCTAAAAGGCTACAAAAACTTAATGAAAATTGTTACCCATGGCTACCTTGAAGGATTTTATTATAAGCCTAGAGTAGATTTAGAAATTTTAAAGAAATATAATGAGGGCATTATATGTATGTCTGCGTGTTTGAAAGGAAGCTTGCCAGAGGCTCTTTTATATAGTGGGTATGAAAGAGGAAAAGCTGTGGCGGAAGAGTATTCAAGTATTTTCCCGGGACGTTACTATATTGAATTACAAAATCATGGTATCCCAGAAGAAATACAAAACATACAATTAGCTTCAAAGCTAGCCAAAGATATGGGCTTACCAATTATTGCGACAAATGATGCGCATTATGCCAGGAAAGAACATCATACTGCGCATGACGTACACATATGTATTGGTATGGGTAAACAACTTAGCGATACTAAGAGATTAAAATATCCTGGGAATGAATTTTATTTTAAATCTCAAGATGAGATGTTTTCACTATTTAAAGAATTTCCTGAAGCCTTAGAAAATACACGCGCCATTGCAGATAGTATTGATTTAGATATTCCTATGGATGACTACCACCTGCCCTGGTATCAAATTCCAGAAGAATCTGATTTAAAAGATGTCGACGCCTATTTGAAATTGCTGTGTGACGAGGGCGTAAAAAAGAAATTTAGTGACTACACAGAAGAAATAAAAACCAGATTAACTTATGAATTATCTGTCATTAAGAAGATGGGATTTGCTAGTTACTTTTTAATTACAGCAGACTTTGTTCAATACGCGAAAAAAAATAATATTCCAGTAGGTCCAGGTAGAGGATCTGCCCCAGGGAGCCTTGTTTCGTATTGTTTAGACATCACAAACATTGATCCCTTGAAACATAATTTAATTTTTGAACGTTTTTTAAATCCCGACAGAGTCAGCTTACCAGATATTGATATTGATTTCTGTGTTGAGCGTAGAGGTCAGGTTATTGATTATATTAAAAGCATATATGGTGAAAAGTCTGTAACACAGATTATTACATTTGGAAAAATGAATGCACGTGGAGTAATTAGAGATGTAGGACGAGTTATGAGCTATCCTTATTCCGAAGTCGACGGTATTGCAAAAATGATTCCAGAAGGTCCAAATATGACACTAGATAAAGCTCTCAAGCAAAGCTCTGAATTACGCACAGTATCACAAACTTCGCATAAAGGCTTGTTAGAAAATGCTAAGGTTTTAGAGGGGATGACTAGGCATGCGTCGATTCATGCTGCAGGTGTGGTAGTTGCTCCAGGAAATTTGACAGATTTTGTTCCTTTATATAAATCTTCTCAAGGCGATGTTACAACACAGTATGATATGAAAGAATTAGAATCAGTGGGTCTTTTAAAAATGGATTTTTTAGGCCTAAGAAACTTAACAGTTATTGATAAAGCTTTAGGACTAATTAAGGCAAGATTTGATAAAGAAATTGATATTAATACCATCCCAATGGATGATCCCAAAGTCTATGAACTATTTGCAAAAGGGTTAACAGTCGGAATATTTCAGTTTGAATCTTCGGGAATGAGAGAATTTTTAAAAAAATTAAAACCAACAGAAATTGAAGGTCTAGTTGCTATGAATGCATTATATAGACCTGGTCCAATGCAAAATATTGATCGTTATATTAAAAGAGCTCATGGCAAAGAGAAAGTAGAATATGTTCATCCCCTTCTGGAAGAAGCATTAAAAGAAACGCACGGGATTATAGTCTATCAAGAACAAGTGATGCAGATTGCTAATATTATTGCTGGTTTTACACTTTCAGAAGCAGATGAAATGAGAAGAGCTATTGGTAAAAAAATCCGTGCCTTGATGGACGATATGGCAGAAAGATTTGTTGCGGGAGCAGTCAAAAAGGGACTAACAAAAGCTAAAGCAAAACAAATTTTTGAATTAATTGATAAATTTGCACAATATGGATTTAATAAAAGTCATTCAGTGGCATATTCTTATATTGCCTATCAGACCGGTTGGCTTAAAACACATTATACAGCAGAGTTTATGTCAGCTAACTTAACGAGCGAAATGACCAATACTAATAGAGTTGTAGTGCTTATAAACGAATGTCGAAAATTAAATATTAAAGTAAATGCTCCGGATATCAACAAATCGGACATTAATTTTATCCCATTAAATGACGAAGAAATTTCTTTCGGATTAAATGCTGTCAAGAATGTAGGAATCAAAGCATTGGAACAGTGTATACAAGCTAGAAAAGAGCAAGGGGAGTTTACCTCTATTTTTGATTTTGTAACAAAAGTAGATCAACGCTTAGTTAATAAAAAAGTATTAGAGAGTCTTATATTAGCTGGTGCATTTGATTCAATCTCTACTAATAGAGCACAACTATTTCAGTCAGTAGATGTTGCTATTAGCTATGGACAGCAGGTAGACAAAGCATCAAACAAAAACCAAATTGACTTATTTTCTGAAGAAGAAGACTTAGTCAAGCAACCCGACCTACTAAATGTAGAAGATTGGGAGAGCCAAGAAAAACTAAGCAAAGAGAAAGAGGTATTAGGACTCTATGTATCAGGAAATCCATTATTAAAATATGCTGATACATTAGAAGAATTAAGTAATTATGATTTTACTGAGAAAAAATTCTTAAAAGAAAATAGTCTGATTAGAATTGGTGGAGCAGTGTCGAGTTTTAAACTGCATTATGATAAAAAAAATCAGCCAATGGCATTCTTTAACTTGGACTGTTTGGGAGGACAAGTAGAGTCAATAATTTTTCATGATGCATTTGAAAAATATAAAGAAATTATTAGTGAAGGTAATATTGTGTTCTTAGTAGGTAACTCTACATCACAAAACGATTTCTCTGATTTAAAAATTATCGTAGATGAAGTGGTGCCAATTAATCATGCAAAAAAAGTATTGAAACTAAAAGAGATTAATATAAAAATAGGCAAAAAAGTGACAAAAGATACCGTAGATGAGGTACATAAATATGCAATGGACAATCAAGGCCAAAGCTTATTTATTGTCCATATGCAAAATCAAGATGGATCTTCACGCAGAATTATATCGAAAAAAATTAGAGTATCAAGTAGCAATCATTTCCTAATTATGTTGAGAGATTTATTAGGCGAATCAAACGTTTGGATTAGTTAAATTATATCTATTATGAGCTTAAACCCACCAATTAGAATTTTAATGGCAAAGCCTGGTCTGGATGGACACGACAGAGGCATCAAGGTTCTTGCCGCCGCTTATCGCGATGCAGGAATGGATGTTATTTATCTTGGTCTTCGTCAAACTCCTGACAGCATTGTAAGAGTGGCTATTCAAGAAGGGGCTGATGTTATTGCCTTGTCTATTCTGTCGGGAGCACATATGACTATTTTTACTAAAGTGATGACACTAATCAAAGATTTAAAATTAGAGAATGTTTTAGTAACTGGCGGTGGTATCATTCCAGAAGAAGACAGTAAGGAACTTGCAAAGATAGGAGTTGGAAAGCTATTTGGACCTGGTACTCCAGTTAAAGTGTCTCTGAAATATATTGAGGAATGGGTGAAAGAGAACAGAAGATGATCTCTAGCATTCATAAGACCTATTCTAAGGGCGAAAAAGCTTTTAATAATAAAAATTTTTTAGAAGCAAAAAAATATCTTATCTCTGTAGTTGAACATGATGTGAACCACTATGCTTCTTATCTTCTATTATTTGAAATTCTTAATAAGTCAAATTCGCCATTATTAAAAAATGTTGTAACGGAGCTTAAAAGATTAAATCCAAACATATCCCTTGATTACAGGCCGACACCTAAACCTAAAAAAATTATAAAGGATACCAGCATTGTTACTATTTCTTATATCAAACTAATGCTACAGCAAGGTAAAAAATTACAAGCCAAAAAAAGTTTGAATGCAATTATTAAACATTCAAAAATAAAAAAACAAATCGTAGAAGCTGAAAAATTATTACAGACTCTTAATGGAAAAAAGGATCAAAAATGAGCACAGAATATTTTACAAGAAGACAAGAAAAATTACGTACAGCTCTAGGAAAGCAAAAGGTAGATGGCATGTTAATCACCAATATTATTCACATAAGATATCTTTGTGGATTTACTGGCTCTAGTGGTTCTTTGTTGATGGGCCCTGATAGCTGTGAGTTTATTACAGATGGTAGATATGTTATTCAATCTAAAAATGAAGTTAGGGGAGCTAATATTACCATTGACAGTATTCCGCATTTACATATAATCAAGAATAATAATTTTCTACCCAAAGATTCTACAATTGCTTTTGATGGTAAACATGTTTCTCATCAAATGTTTACAGACATTAACGAAACTTTATCTCATGTAAAGTGGAAGAATATTGTAGGCTGCATAGAGACGCTAGCAATGCAAAAAGATTCTAAAGAAATTGAAGCTCTTAAAACGGCGGTAGAAATTACAGATAAAGCATTTTCTGAAGTACTCCCTATGGTAAAAATTGGGGTAGAAGAACAGGAAATTGCGAATCAACTATCCTTTCTCTATCGTAAATATGGCGATTCAGACGCAGATGCATTTCCACCCATTGTTGGTAGTGGGCCTCATTCAGCTATGCCCCATCAAAGACCAACGGATAAAAAAATTGGTCCAGGAGAGTTGGTAGTGATTGATTCTGGAGCAAAATATGCAGGGTATCACGCAGATATGACCCGCACAGTTGCTACTAAAGGCTACTCAGAAAAACAAAAAGAAATTTATCACATAGTACTAGAAGCTCAGTTGAAAAGTATTGAAGGCATTAAAGCGGGAGTTTCATGTAAAGAGGTTGACACGCTTGCAAGAGACCATATTAGTGGCGCTGGATACGGTAAATATTTTGATCATGGGCTAGGTCACTCTTTAGGCCTTGAAATTCATGAAGACCCTCGGTTTAGTAAAGTTAGTACAGACTATTTAAAGTCTAACTATGTAATGACGGTAGAGCCTGGTATATATATCGAAGATATAGGCGGCGTACGTATTGAAGATGATATTGTTGTTACAGATAATGGCTGTATTGTTCTTAACAAAACATCTAAAGATTTCACAGTAATTTCATAAAACATGAAAAAAGTATTTTTAATAATAGCATGCATGCTACTTACAGCCTGCGTTGAAAACTTGATACATATATCTGTATTGCCAAATGGAAAATATTCTATTAAATATAATTCTATTGGTGATAAGTCAGATTTAGAAAATGATGATTTTTTACATCCAGAAAATACCGCTTTAATTAAATGGTCTAGTACAATGACTTCATTGGAGAAAGATAGTATCCGTCCAGATAGTTTGACTTGGGAAAGAGAAACTATTGTCACTGAGCCTGTCAGTCAAAAAATTAGTTTTACTAATAGTGAAAGTTTAATCTATGATATTGATGTCATTAAGAGTGAGTATTTTTTTTGGGACAACTACCGCTTTGATTCCACAATCAATAGCTTAGCTATTGATGATAAGTATCCCTCCATTGTAGAGTTTTTAGATATAGAAGCAGATTCATTATCTTGGATTGCTCCAGCTAAAGAATATATTATTAAAACTAGCTTAAAAGAATATGACAATGAGGCTAAGCTAAATACTATTTTTATAGAAAAGATTAATAATCAAATAGACTCATATTTTGAGTATGCCATAGAAAGAAAATTGGTAGAAAAATTTGATAAAGATTCTTCAATAATTTTGAAAGACGCTTTAAGGCCTATTGCAAATATACTCCCAAGAAATTTTTTTAAAGAAATCACAATACTTATTGATGAATACGAGAAAGACTTCACAAAGAATACAGCATTAATGAATGATTACTTTCAATTCAATATTAAGTTGCCTGGAATTGTTCGTCAAAACAATGCAGAGTCTATTTCAGGTGGCTTATTAGTATGGTCATTTGATTTTGACGATATTGCAAAAGATGAATTCAAAATGTATGCTAATTCAATTAGAATCAATAAATTAAGAATTCAGCTACTATTAGTAATAATCATAGTTGGATTTTTAGGAATATTATGGAATCAAAAATTAAAGAAAAAATAAAGCATTTAACTGATAAGATTAATGAACATAACTATGCATATTATGTTTTAGATCAACCACATTTGAGCGATGCAGAGTATGACAATTTATTTAGAGAGCTAGAATCTTTAGAAAAAGACAATCCAGAATTAATTCAATCTTCATCTCCAACACAGAGGGTAGGTCACCCTATAAAAAGTGGATTTCAGAATTATAATCATAGTATCCCCATGCTCTCTTTATCGAACGCTATTAATGAGCAAGAAATTTATGACTTTAATCAAAGAATTAATAAGTGGTTAGAGCAAAAAAGCACTTCTTATATTGCAGAGCCTAAGATCGATGGTTTGGGAGTTTCATTAATCTATGAAAATGGAAATTTAGTACGAGCGCTTACTAGAGGCGATGGTTATACAGGAGAAGATATTACGCACAATATTAAAACAATTAATGCCGTTCCTATGGTTTTAAGAGGAAGCAATCACCCTAATTTTTTAGAAATTAGAGGCGAAATTTTTATGTTAAAATCTGACTTTACTAAATTAAATGAAGTGAGATCTCAACAAGATGAAAAGTTATTTGCAAACGCCAGGAATGCAGCGGCTGGGAGCGTTAGGCAGTTAGATCCTCATGTTACAGCAAAAAGAAAACTATCAATATTTTGTTATGAACTTGGCGCTAGCAAGGGACTAGATATTAAAAGCCATTGGGAGATGTTGTCTTATTTGAAATCTATAGGGTTACCAGTGAATCCTTTAGCAAAAAAAATTGATAGTATTAATAGTATGGTTATATATCATCAAGATTTAGAAAATAAAAGAGAAAGCATCCCCTATGAAATTGATGGGTCTGTTATCAAAGTTGATAACTATCTATTAAGATCTAATCTGGGAGAACGAGCACGTTCTCCAAGGTGGGCAATCGCTGCAAAGTTCAAATCAAAAGATGCAGAAACTCAGATTTTAAATATAGTGCTTCAAGTAGGTCGAACAGGAGTAATTACGCCCGTTGCAAAGATTAAAGAAGTAGAGATATCTGGAGCCATCATTAGTAGTGCTACCTTGCACAATCAGGATGAAATTGATAAAAAAGATATTAGAATTAATGACTATGCAACAGTACAAAGGTCAGGAGATGTTATCCCAAAAATTTCTAATATTATATTAGAAAAAAGACCCAACAATACAGTGAAATTTGATATAGCAAATTATAATTGTCCATCATGTAGCTCTACTATTATTCGCATAGAAGGTGAAGCTGCTTATAGATGTGAAAATCTAAACTGTAAAGCCAAAGTGCAAGGATCAATAGAACATTTTTGTTCAAAAAATGCTATGAATATTGACGGTCTAGGTATCCAGATTGTAGAACAGTTGATGGATAGTAATCTTATTGGAAGAATAGATGACCTATTTACTTTATCATATGACAGTCTTGTTGTGTTGGAGCGCTTCCAAGACAAATCTGCAAACAATCTAATTAATGCTATTAATGTATCCAGAGACACCACATTTCCAAGATTTGTGTTTGCGCTTGGGATACCTAATGTTGGGCAACATATATCAAAAATATTAGATATTCATTGCCAATCTTCTGTTGAAAAACTATCTACTCTTTCATTAGAAGACTTAGAAAATATTGATGGCGTAGGTTTAATTGTGGCACAGTCAATTATAGACTTTTTTAATAGCTCTTCTAATAGAGATATTCTAAATAATTGTTTTACTAATGGTGTAAACATTAATAAAACTTTTTTTGAAAATTCTGGTGAGTTTAAAGAGAAAACATTTGTTATTACTGGGAGCTTCAAAACTCATAATCGCAATCAAATAAAAGAGCTACTAGAGAAAAAGGGTGGTAATGTTGCAGGTGCCATTTCATCTAAAACAAATTTTCTAATTGTTGGAGAAAATGCAGGATCAAAGCTAAAGAAAGCTCAGGCATTAGACATAGAGATTATAGATGAAGACCAACTAGAAAAGTTTATTAATTAAATATGTTAAAATATTTTATCTTCTTTTTTTCTATTCTTTGTTCTCAAAATGCTATAGCTATTGATTCTAAAATAATAGCAAAAGACCTAGAGCGCCCACTTCTTGTACGATTTGAGCCAGAAACTAATATTATGTATATCGTGCAACAAGCTGGAAAAATTTTTATTAAAAATGAAGCGACTACTACACTTTTTTTAGACTGGAGTGAGCATATTACAATTAAGCCTATGCCAGATGAGAGAGGGCTTCTGGGGATGGCATTTGACCCTGATTATAACAATAATGGTCTTTTTTACATATCTTACGTAGATACAGAAAATTATTCAGTGGTTTCTAGATTCAAAGTATCTGATAATAAAATGAAAGCTGATATCAACTCTGAAAAAAAGTTATTTTATTTTAAGCAACCATTCAACAATCACAATGGAGGCCACCTAGAGTTTAGTCCCATTGATAATTATCTCTATATATCATTTGGAGATGGTGGAAAATTTGGAGATCCTTTTAATCATGCACAAAATACAGGAAATTATTTTGGAAAAATATTACGAATAGACACTAACTCTGAAGATGGATATAATATTCCTGCTGATAATCCATTTTATGGCTCTGAATATGAAAAACAAGAAATATGGGCCTATGGTCTCAGAAATCCATGGAGATTTTCATTTGATGCTATAAATGGAGATATGTTTATTGGAGATGTTGGTCAAGATTCTTGGGAAGAAATTAATTACTTAAAGTTTGATAGTGCAGGTTTGAATTTTGGTTGGAATATTGTAGAAGGTAATCACTGCTATTCTAATCCAGAATGTGATAAAAGAATGTATGTAGATCCTATGTTTGAATACCCAAGCGATGCTGCTTATTGGAAAAGCATAATGGGTCTTAGAGAAAAAAATATTACAGGATGTTCTGTTACAGGTGGATATATTTATAGAGGAAAGAAAGTTAAGTCATTGTATGGCCTTTATATATTTTCTGATTTTTGTAGTGGGAAAATTTGGGCTTTTGACCAAAACAGTAATCAAATTACAGAAATCACTACATCTCTTTTATCTTCTGATCAGCATATGATTGCATCTTTTGGAGAAGATATTTATAATGAGCTCTATATAGTAGACTATTTAGGAGCTATATATAAAATTCAAAAGGGGAAATAGTTGAAAGATCTTGGTATTGAAATAATTAATCTTCATAAAAAATATGATGATGTATATGCTGTACAAGGCATTAATTTATCTATTAAAAAAGGAGAGTTCTATGGTCTTCTTGGCCCTAATGGTGCAGGAAAATCTACAACTATTAACGCTATCACAAGCCTAGTAAAGCCTACTGCTGGGCAAGTTAAAATTTTGGGGAAAGATATTGTATCAGACTTTAGATATGCTCGATCTCAAATTGGAATTGCCTCCCAAGAGTTAAGCAATGACTTCTTTTTCCCCGTAGAAGAACTATTATACTATCAAGCTGGGTATTATGGGATAACTAGAAAAAATGCAAAACAAAGAATTGATTATATTCTAAATAAATTAGGCTTATATGAGCATCGTAATAAAAAAATGCGAATGCTTTCTGGCGGAATGAAAAGAAGAATACAAATTGCTAAAGCACTAGTACATGACCCACAAATTTTAATTTTAGATGAACCTACAGCAGGTGTTGATGTAGAATTAAGACATGATTTATGGGAATATCTTAAAGAACTTCACAATGGAGGAAAGACCATATTATTGACCACCCACTATATTGATGAAGCAGAGCTTTTATGTGAAAGAGTCGGCATTATAGATGGCGGGAAATTAATTGTAGAAGATACTGTTAAAAATTTAAAAAATATGGTTAACAAGTCGGGTATTGTTATTCATACAAAAGGGAATTTCCCGAATCTAAAAGACACCCTAAAAGACTTTAATCCTATTATTGATCAAAACAGAGTAGAGATTTTAACAAAAAAACCAAATTTAGATTTACCAAAAATAATTTTAAAATTGTCAGAAAACAATGTGGGAATCGAGGATGTTCAGTTGCCTAAAGCTTCACTAGAGGATGTCTTTTTAGATTTAACGGGGAGAAAAATCAATGATTAGTAATTGGGTAGGTTTTTATACTTTATCTTCAAAAGAGGTTATGAGATTTTTTTCTGTCTGGAGACAAACAATTATTCCTGGAGTTGTAACAACGCTACTATATATATTCGTATTTGGCGTTGCTCTTGAAAATAGAATTTCAGAAATCAGTGGAGTGTCGTACAAAATATATATTCTTCCAGGATTATTAATGATGAATGTTATTACAAATGCTACAGCAAATGCAGCCTCTTCTATGTTACAAATGAAACTACTTCAAACACTCCCAGAGCTATTGATCACCCCCTTATCTAGTTTAGAATTATCTTTATCATTTATTATTGGAGGAGCAGTCAGAGGTTTTGTTAATGGGGCGCTAATTCTATTAATTTGTTGGCTAGCTGGCATGCCAATTAATAATTTACCTTTAACCTTGGTAGCTATTTTTCTAGTATCATGGTCTTTTGCTAGTTTAGGGTTGTTAATTGGACAACTATCTGACTCATGGGATCAATTAGCTTTAATTCAAAATTTTGTAATTACACCATTTAGTTTTTTAGGAGGAATTTTTTACTCTATAAAAATGTTACCAGCGTGGGCCATGACTATTAGTTTAGTAAACCCAATCTTTTATGCTATTAGCACTTTAAGATATACAACATTAGGTGTTTCAGATGCTTCTTTTAAATCTTCTTTTATTTTTCTAATTATTTTTGCAACCCTTTCAACTGTCGCAGCAGTACGAACAATGCATACAGGTAAAAAAATAAGGTTTTAATTTTAATATATATGAGGTAAAATCTACTCATGCGAAAACATCAAAAGGCTATCCTATATTTAGAGGATGGTCTTTTTTTTAAAGGAAAAAGTCTTGGTTCGTTAGGGGAAACATCCGGAGAAGTATGTTTTAATACTGGAATGACAGGCTACCAAGAAATTTTAACAGACCCGTCTTACGCAAAACAAATGATTGTTATGTGTAGTCCACATATTGGTAACTATGGTACCAATGAATCTGATGTAGAATCTTCGAATATATATGCGTCAGGATTTATTATCAAAAGCGAATCATTGTCCTCTTCTAATTGGAGATCTAGTAGTTCTTTAGAAGAATTTTTACAATCAAAGAAAGTTATTGGTATACAAGATATTGATACACGAGCTCTTACTATCCATATCAGAAATAATGGATCAATGAAAGGGATTATTTCTACAGATGATTTTGATATTAATAGTTTAGCTGAAAAAATAAAAAATGTACCCTCAATGGAAGGTTTAGATTTAGCGAAAGAGGTTTCGAGAAAAGAAAAAACTACTCTATGCAATGTAGATAATCCAAAATATAAAATCGCAGCTATTGACTATGGAATGAAAAGTAATATATATGATATATTGCTAGACAACGATGCGGAAGTAACGATTTTTCCTGCTTCTGTTAGTTCAGAAGAAATATTGAATTATAGTCCTGATGGGATATTTCTGTCTAATGGTCCAGGAGACCCTTCTGCTGTTTCATACGGCATTGAAACAGTCAAAAAATTACTAGGACTAAAACCTATGTTTGGAATTTGTCTTGGACATCAAATCTTAGCATTAGCCTTAGAAGCAAAAACATTTAAAATGAAATTTGGTCATAGAGGGATTAACCAGCCTGTCAAAAATTTAAAAACTAATAAAATTGAAATTACATCACAAAATCATGGTTTTGCAGTGAGCAATGATTCATTAGCATCTAATATTACAGTAACCCACACACACCTTAACGATGATACGATTGCAGGTATTGCATGTGAAGATATACAAGCCTATTCTGTCCAATACCATCCAGAAGCAAGTCCTGGACCACATGATTCAAGATATGTATTTGATAAGTTCTTTAAAATGATGGATTCAAATGCCTAAAAGAACGGATATAAAAACAATTTTAGTTATTGGTGCAGGCCCAATTGTAATTGGACAAGGCTGTGAATTTGATTATTCGGGTACACAGGCTATTAAAGCACTAAAAGAAGAAGGGTATAAAGTCGTATTAATTAACTCTAATCCTGCTACTATTATGACAGACCCTCAATTTTCAGATAGAACATATATTGAGCCCATTACAATAGAATATATTGAAGCCATTATTCAAAAAGAAAAACCAGATGCTATTTTACCTACAGTAGGAGGGCAAACAGCTTTAAACGTAGCAATGGATTTAGATGATCAAGGTATATTAGAAAAGTATAATGTAGAACTCATTGGAGCCAATAAGAAAGCAATTGAAACAGCTGAAAGTAGAGAGAAATTTAAAGAAGCCATGCTAGAGATTGGATTAGATTTACCATATGGACATACTATTCAATCAATAGAAGAAGGAAAAAAACTTCTAGATAATATTTCTCTACCTGCTATTATTAGACCGTCTTTTACTCTAGGCGGCTCAGGAGGTTCTGTAGCATATAATGAAAAAGAATTTGAAGAATCTATAGGTGAAGGGTTAAAAGAAAGTCCTACAGGCCAAGTGTTAGTTGAAGAATACTTATTAGGTTGGAAAGAATATGAATTAGAGTTAATTCGTGACCCTAATGATAATGTTATCATAATCTGTTCTATTGAAAATATAGATCCCATGGGGATTCATACAGGGGACTCAATTACTGTCGCCCCCGCAATGACTTTAACTGATAAAGAATTTCAGCATATGAGAAATGCGGCAATAAAATGTATTAGAAAAATTGGAGTTGATACAGGCGGATCTAATGTACAGTTTGCTATCAACCCAAAAGATGGTAGAATGGTAATTATTGAAATGAATCCCAGAGTAAGTCGTTCATCTGCTCTCGCTTCAAAAGCTACAGGGTTCCCTATTGCAAAAATAGCTGCCAAATTAGCAGTTGGATATTCTTTGGATGAATTAAAGAATGATATTACTAATAAAACTTTAGCTGCCTTTGAGCCAACTATTGATTATGTAGTGACCAAATTACCAAGATTTGATTTTGAAAAATTTTCTTCTGCTTCTGGTAAATTAGGGGTACAAATGCAATCTGTTGGTGAAGCAATGTCTATTGGTAGAACATTTCGAGAGTCATTCCAAAAAGCATTTAGATCTCTAGAATTAAACTTACCAGGGTTTTCTACCAAAGATCCAAGAAATGAAGATCCAGATATTAAGCGCTATCGCTCACTAGACATAGCATCTCTTAATGATGGGAGTGCTTTCAGAATTTTAAAAGTAAAGGAAGCAATTAAACAAAAATTTACTATTGAAGAAATTCATAATAATACAGGGATTGATCCTTGGTTTTTAAATGAAATATCAGAGATTGTTTATTTGGAAAATCATCATAGTTCTTTAGATGACTTAGAACTGCTTAAGAAAAATGGATTTTCAGATATCCAAGTAGGAGCATTAACTAATCATACGCCTGAAGAAATTAGACAGATTAGAAATGAGAGAAATTTAAAACCTGTATACAAAGTAGTGGATACCTGCGCTGGCGAGTTTGCCGCAGAAACACCATATGCATATTCTACTTACGAGTCTACTCACGATATTGAACCACTTGATGGAAAAAAAGTAATGATTCTAGGCGGAGGACCAAATCGTATAGGGCAAGGAATTGAATTTGATTATTGCTGTGTTCAAGCTGTTTATGGGCTTAGAGAGGCTGGTTTTAAATCTATTATGGTTAATTGCAACCCGGAAACTGTTTCAACAGATTTTGATTTAGCAGACAGGTTATATTTTGAGCCAATTACCTTTGAAGATATTATGAATATTATTGAATTTGAAAAACCTGATGGAGTCCTCGTACAATTTGGAGGGCAAACACCATTAAAGATTGCAGAGCAATTAACAAATGAAGGTGTCAAAATATTTGGTACATCATCAGCGAGTATTGATTTAGCTGAAAATAGAGAAGAGTTTGCCAGAATTGTTAAAAAATTAAAAATTCAAATACCGGAATATTGTATTGCAAAAAATTATGATGAAATCATCAATTTTTCTGAAGTTGCTAAATTTCCAGTATTGGTAAGACCGAGTTATGTTCTAGGTGGAAGAGCTATGCAAATTGTATACAATAAAGAGCAACTTGTGGATTACGTATTCCGTTCTGCTGAAGCAACAAACGACCACCCAATACTTATTGATCAATTTATTGAAAATGCATTTGAGTTTGACGTTGATGCTTTATGCGATGGAGAAGAAGTATTTATAGCTGGTATTATGCAGCATATTGAAGAAGCTGGAGTCCATTCCGGTGACTCATCTTGCGTGTTACCTCCTTATGATATGAGTGCTAAAATTAAAAAAGATATTATCGAGATGACTACAAAATTAGCGTTAGAGTTAAAGGTTGTAGGGCTAATTAATTTACAATTTGCAGTCAAAGGCGATAAAGCTTATGTGCTTGAAGTAAATCCAAGATCAAGTAGAACTGTTCCTTTTGTCAGTAAGTATAGTAATGTCCCATTAGCAAATATTGCTGCACAATTATCGGTAGGTAAAAAACTTAAAGACTTTAACCTAAAAGAAAACAACCTTAAACATATTGCAGTTAAAAAAGCTGTGCTTCCATTCAAAAAATTTAAAGATGAAAAAGTATTTTTAGGTCCAGAAATGAAATCAACAGGCGAAGTAATGGGTATAGATAATGAGTCAGGTATAGCATTTTTAAAAGCAATGCAGTCAGATGGGTATACTGTGCCGAATGAAGGGACAGCCTTTATCTCTATCAGTGATATAGATAAAAAAAGAGCACTTCCTATCATAAAAGACCTTTTGCTACTTAATTTTAATATCATTGCTACAAAAGGAACTGCAAAATTTCTTATAGAAAACGGTATCGATTGTACCTCTGTTTTCAAAGTTGGAGAAGGTCGTCCGAATGTAGTAGATGAAATTCTGAATGATAATATACAGCTAGTTATTAATACTCCAATTGGAGAAAAATCTAGATACGATGAGGAGGCCATAGGCAAGACATCAGTAATGAAAAATGTTTTAACTATAACCACTTTATCGGGCGCAAAGGCAGCTATAGCAGCTATGTCAAATTTAGATCAAGTTAGAGTAAAGCCGTTGCAAGAATATTTTAAGTAATTACTACTTATAACTATCTATATCTGGACAGACACAGAAAAAATTTCTATCCCCATATGCATTATCAATTCTTGATACATATGGCCAAAATTTATTTTCTTTAATCCATTCTTTTGGGAATACTGCCTTATCTTTACTGTAAGGACGATCCCAATCATCACAAATATCTTCAACAGTATGAGGAGCATTAACAAGCACATTATTATCCTGAGGAATTTTACCTTCTGCAATTTCATCAATTTCTTGTTTAATTTGAATCATTGCCGAACAAAACCTATCCAACTCATCTTTAGATTCACTTTCAGTAGGTTCAATCATTAATGTGCCTGGAATAGGCCATGACATTGTTGGTGCATGATATCCATAATCAATCAATCTTTTTGCAATATCTTCATTAGTAATACCCGAAGTATTTTTGAACTCTCTACAGTCAATAATAAATTCATGTGCATTTAATCCAGTTGTACCACGATATAAAATTTTATAATCATTTTCTAATTCTTTTGCCATATAGTTTGCATTTAAAATTGCTATTTGAGAGGCTTTTAACAGTCCTTGCCCAGCCATCAATTTCATATAAATATATGAAATCAATAATATGCTTGCGCTACCATACGGAGAAGATGATACGGAGTAAGAATAGTCTTTATCGGTAAGGCGGTGTTTGGGAAGATAGGGTTTTAGTTTATTGTTCACACATATAGGACCCATTCCCGGTCCTCCACCTCCATGAGGGATACAAAATGTTTTATGCAAATTAATATGCATGACATCGGCTCCAAAATTACCTGGCTTACAAACTCCTACCATAGCGTTTAGATTTGCCCCATCCATATAAACCAGTCCGCCATTATCATGAATTAAAGCACAAATCTCATCAATATTATGCTCAAAAACTCCATGAGTAGATGGATAAGTGACCATGAGAGAAGACAATTTATTTCCAGCTTCTGCTACTTTGTTTGTTAAATCTTCAAAATCAATATTGCCATTATCATCACATTTTACAATAACTACTTTTAAACCAGCCATAATTGCACTTGCTGGGTTTGTTCCATGTGCAGATTCTGGAATAATGCAAACACTTCTATCCGCACCATGTTGGTGATGATATTCTTGTATTGTAAGCAAGCCCGCATATTCTCCTTGGGCTCCAGAATTAGGTTGGAATGATACAGCATCAAAGCCAGTGACTTTATAAAGCATCATTTCTAGTTGATCGATAATTGTTTTATAACCTATTGTTTGGTTAGCTGGAGCAAAGGGATGAATAGTATTAAACTCAGGCCAACTAATAGGAATCATTTCTACCGTAGCATTTAATTTCATAGTGCAAGATCCCAATGGAATCATGCTATGATTCAGAGACAGGTCTCGTTTTTCTAACTTGTGAATATACCTTAACATCTCAGTTTCTGAATGGATACTATTAAAAATAGAATGTTGTAAAGTAACCCCGCCTCTAGTTGTATGAAACTCTGGATTAATATTCTTTGATGCAGAATCTGTAGTAAATAGACTGGCGATTTCTTCTATTTCCGCATTAGAAGTTTTTTCATCTAATGAAATTCCCACCAAACCTTCATTATGATATTTGAAATTAAATAGTTTATCTAAAGCTCTACGCTCCAAAGCCTTTTCGTCTAGATTGTTTAGTTTGATAGATAAGGTATCAAAATATGATTCATTATTTAATATGATTTCATGCCCTTGAGCACTTAATTTTTCTGCAAGATTTTTAGTATGAACATGAATTGTAGTTGCAATTTCTTTTAATTTTTCTGGGCCATGAAAAATAGCATACATACTGGAGATAATTGCTAGCAACACTTGAGCAGTACAAATATTTGAAGTAGCTTTTTCTCTTCTAATATGTTGTTCTCTAGTCTGCAATGTTAATCTATAAGCTTGATTTCCTCTTCTGTCTTGTGATACACCTACAATTCTTCCAGGGATATCTCGCTTAAATTCTTCTGTAGTCGTCATAAATGCTGCATGAGGTCCACCATATCCTAGGGGCACTCCAAATCGCTGACTATTTCCTACTGCAACATCTGCATTATAAAAACCTGGAGATTGAAATAGCTGTAAGCACATCAAGTCTGTAGCAAAAATTACTTTACAGTTAGATCCATGCGCTTTATCTGTAATCTTTTTATAAGCATCAGGATTTCCAATTCTTCCAAAACGATCTGGATACTGAACAATACAACCAAAAGCGTCTTGATAATCAAACTTTTCATACGATATAATTTCAATCTCAATATCAAGAGGTTTTGCCCTAGATACTATAACATCGATAGTTTGTTGGAAGCAATTTTCATCAACAAGAAATTTATTAGAACTAGATCTATTCTTTCTGTAGAACATGAGCATAGCCTCGCTTGCTGCAGTTCCCTCATCTAGTAATGATGCATTAGCTATTGGCAGCTCACAAGTTTGTGATATCATTGTTTGATAATTAAGAAGTGCTTCTAATCTACCTTGAGAAATCTCAGGTTGATAAGGTGTATATTGTGTATACCATCCTGGACTTTCTAAAATATTTCTCAATACTACGTTTGGAGTAATAGTGTCATAATACCCTTGACCAATCAAAGAGCGAAAAATTTGATTTTTTGATCCAAGCTCTTTTACATATTTTAAAATATCATTTTCAGAAAAATTTTCATTTCCAATAGAATCGCCATCAATATCCAGAATATTTTTTGGTACAATTTTTTCAAGTAGCTCATTTAAGCTATTGCACCCAAGAGAAGAAAGCATTTCTGTGACTTCTGCAGAAGTAGGACCAATATGTTTATTGTGAAATTCAGACATTGTATTTAACCCCATTAATAAAACTTAGTACCGACGGAAGGACTCGAACCTACAACCAAGGGCTTAAAAGGCCCCTGCTCTACCATTGAGCTACGTCGGCAAAACTAGGCATTAATTTAAGGTGGAGAATCCAGATTCGGTAATGGAAAAAAGAGATTTCTTATTTTTTTTTTACATTTTAGCATTTAAGTATTGGTCAATTATGTAAAAGACTATTAGCTTAGGGTAGTCTTTAATTAGATATTGTACGCAAATACAAGCAATCGAAAAGACTCTGAGGTTGGCGCTACAGAGTCTTTTTTGTTTATAAAAAAGGTTGTATCTTCCAAAAGTATTTGACAATTGGGGGCGACCGGTTTCGACATTTTAGAAAGAAATTTTAAATTGCATGTAGAGCTTAGTACCTCTTTAAACTTCTAAACTGTATTAAGTGCCGATTATGGCCAAATGGCTATAGCTTAGTTGCTATAACCCATCATCAGTAGGCGTTTCTCATCGCTGTCTGAATGATGTCATAAAAATGAGATAACTTATTTTTTTGCTTCGACTAAATAAGTGAACCTTAGAAGATAGTCTTATATTCGTCTGTTCTTGAACCCGTATAAGGCAAAACTCGATCAGGAAACTAAACATGTAGATATTTATCTTTTCTCTATTATGGACGGGAGTTCGAATCTCCCCGCCTCCACATATAAACTAATTTGCCTCATTAATTTCTGTAGCTGCACGTAGTCCAGAAAACAAAGCTCCTTGCATCCAACCACGATCATCTGATGCGTGTTCTCCCGCAAAATGAATACGTCCTTCAGCTAAACCAATATGATTTGCTAGAGCAGCATCTTGAGAGCTAGTAGGGGAAGCCCAGGCTCCTTGAGACCATTCTTCTTGAGCCCAAGATTGAGAGACCCCACTTTCTAGATTGCTAGTTGCACCAGGAAAAATATTTTCCCAACGGTTTAATACATAATTAATACGTTCTTGTTCGCTCAAAGCATCCATAGTCTCTGCTGGTGTCCAACGCAAATATGACATTATAATCCCAGTAGGTCCTGATAAATCCCATGTAGGTTGCCATATTTCTTCGGGCACATCACTATTCCCCCAACCACTCAATGATTCATTTTCCCAAAATCGATTTTGAAATTGCATATAAATTCTAGTAGAAGGAGCGTAGCGATATCCTCCATTCATTGCAGTTTGTTTTTCAGAAGATAATGATGGTGTAAATTGAATTTTACTAAGAACAGTTAAGGGTACGGTACACAATATTCTATCTGCAGTGAATTGATTCCCATTGGAAGTCTGGACAGTTACACTATTGCTTCCTTGCTGTATAGAACTGACTGGAGCACCAAGATATATTTTATTATTTAAGACACTAGAGTTAGAGAATGCATGAGGCAATAGATCAGAGCCTCCACGTATTTTTAAGTATTCTTTACGTAAAATAGATCCATAACTGGTATTCAAATATGTATTATTGGCGATAATGTCACGATTCCCATTTGATATATTGATGTAATCTCCAGATGTTGCATAGAAAGGATCTAAGTCTAAATTAAAATGATTAGCATAGCCTAAGGTTAAATTATGACTAGGTTTTATTCTTGCTGCACCCCCTTCTGCAAAATGATTATTTGAAAAAGGAGATCGAATGGTTAATACTCTTCCACCTATCCTATCTCTTGCCTCTAGTATGGTCACGTCATGACCTGCTCTTACTAATTCATATCCAGCCACTAGACCAGACATTCCAGCACCTATTACTATAATTTTTTTATTACCACCATTTGTATCTAACATCCCTGGAGAGTTAGCAATCGTAGTAGGTGTAATATTGTTGTCTTCGCAGGAGATTATTAAGGATGCTCCGGCAGAAAGGATTAAACTTCTTCGAATAAATTCTCGTCTTGTTAGATCGGACATAATACTTTACATTTTTTCAGGAGCAGTGATTCCTAAAATAGATAATCCTGTTTTTAAAATAATTTGCGTAGCATTACAAAGATTTTTTCGTGCATAAGATAGAGGAATATTATCAAGATTAATGACCTTATGATTTCCATAAAATTTATGATATGATGCAGCGACTTCTTCAAGATAAGTAGCCAATTTCCTTGGTTCTAAAGATTCATATATCTCATCCATTTTTTTTGGGAATGTAGATAGTTTTTTTATTAACAATATCTCATCTTTTTCTACTAGTAGACTTAAATCAAGATCTGTTTTTTCTTTTATATCGTTATTATACCTTACAATTAAATTAGAAATTCTTGCATGTGCATACTGTAGATAATAAACAGGATTTTTTTCAGACTCATCTTTTGCTAAGTCAAAATCAAAATCTAGATGGCTATTTGCTCCCCTCATAATGAAGAAATATCTAACAACATCTACTCCCAATTGATCAATAAGATCATCCAGTGTAATAAAATTTCCTTTACGAGTAGACATTTTCACAACTTCATTGTCTTTCTTAAGAGTAACAAATTGATGTACTATGACTTTAATATGATCTATTTTTTTACCTAGAGCTTCTAGTCCAAGCAAAACATCCGGGTATGCATCAATATGATCTGCGCCAAATATATCTACAATTAAATCAAATCCTCTATCTACTTTGTCGATATGATATGCAATATCAGGTAAGCGGTAGGTAGGTTCACCGGTGCTTTTTACTAAGACCCTATCTTCTTTTTTACCCAGACTGCTAGTTTTAAACCAAGTAGCACCATCTTTTTTATATAACAAAGATAATTTTTCTAGTTCTTTTAATACGTTGTCTACTGCGCCATTGTCATAAAATGTTTGTTCTTGAGAAAAAAGATCAAATTCGATTCTTAAATTTTTTAGAGTGTTCTTAATGCTATCAAAGATTTTTTCTTCTGTAAAAGTCCTAAACTGTTCACTATTTGAGTCTAAGTCTTTTCCAAACTTTCTAATAATTTCATCTGCAATATCATCTAAATATTCTCCAACATATCCGTTTTCTGGAGGGGTAACATCCTTACCAATTTTTTTTGCGTATTTTGCATAAGAGGATTCGGCCAACATACGCATTTGTTTTCCTGCATTATTATAATAATACTCTCTTGTCACATTATATCCATGCCACGATAGTATGCTTGAGACCATATCGCCAAGTATAGTATTTCTACCATGACCGGCAGTCAATGGTCCAGTAGGGTTACTACTGACAAATTCTACATTAGCTGACCTATCATGTTTTGTAGGCTTTCCAAAATCAGTACCCTCATTTAGGATATTATTCATGATATCTAAGTAATAATGGGTTGAAATGTTAAAATTGACAAACCCAGGTTTAGTGGCAGAAACAGAAAACAGTTTTTCATTTTTATTATGATAGGCTACTAATGCTTCAGCAATCTCCATTGGGTTCTTCCCAATTTTTTTTGATAAGATTAGTGCAACATTAGATGAATAATCTCCAAAACCTTCTCTGATATTTATTGAAACACTCCAATTAGAAAGCTCGAAGTCGTTACTTGTTAAATAGTCATCTATAAAAGATTCTAATTGTTTTTGAATCATTATATTTTTACAGTTTTTGCATCAAACCAGAGACGTTCTAGATCATAGTATTCACGTGTTTCCTCAAAAAAAATATGTACTACTATATCTACATAGTCAATAATAATCCAATTAGCATTCTGATATCCTTCAGTACGAAAAGGTTTTTCTGTAATGTTATCTTTGATATTATCAGCAATTGCTTTTACCTGTATAAGGTTTTTAGCAGAACAAATAACAAAGTAATCAGACAAAGAAGTAATTTTAGAAATATTAAGCGTTACTAAATCTTCAGCTTTTTTTTCTTCAGCAAGACCGACAATTTGTTTTAATAATGGATTTGTTTTCATGAGTTCAAGTTAAGAAAATCTGAGTAGTCTTTTCCAATGATTATTTGAATATCTTCTTCGGGGTTATAAGAGCTATTAAATTTTACATTTTCATCATTGATATTCATACCTAGAAGTGTAAGTAAGTTTTCAATATTGGGGTTAGAATCATTAATGATGAGTACTTTTGTTGTTTCATAATCAAAGTGATCTGCGTTTTCAGTTCTTACAATAACCAATCCATATTTACTATTTAGTAAATCAGAAAATTGATTACCTACTCCACTTACTCCACACCCATTTAAGATAGCCACCTTTAAAGTTTGATTATCATAATTTTCGAATAGTTTAATTTTTTGTATCGACTCTATATTAGAAGAGGGGGCACTCATTGTGATATTTTGGGCAAGAAAATTCTTTGATAAAGACCATCCAAAAACTATAATAATAAATGACAGTATGATTATAATAGAATCAAGGAAATACTTCATTGTGCGCTGTTTTCCAAAGAGCTTAGTTGGTTGATAGTATTGATTCCCATAACCTCTGAAGGGTCTTTAATTATTTCTGCCTGTACTGGCATTTTTTTACCAATTAATTCTATGACATCAGTTAGATAATATTCATTTTGCGCATTACTAGATTTTATTTTTCTTAATTCTTTAAATAGATGTGAGATCTTAAAGATAAATATACCTGAATTAATTTCTTTAATTTTTTTCTCAATCGAATTGCAATCTTTCTGTTCAACAATTTTTAATAACTGCCCAGTATTACTTCTTATAATTCTACCATATCCTGTTGAGTCAGTAGGTATAGCAGTAATGACTGTTGCAGCATAGTTCTTCTTAATATGCTCACTAATAATAGGCTTAAGGCTAGTAGACTTGATATTAGGAACATCACCCGATAAAATTAATAAATGCCCACTTTTATTTTCCAACTTATCAGCCATTTGAAGAACAGCATGTCCAGTACCTAGTTGTTGGTCTTGTGATACATAATCTACGTTATCGGCATGTATATGATTTTTGACTAGCTCTTTTTCAAATCCAACTACAAGCGTTATTGATTTAGGCATTAATTCTGATGCTGTTTCTAGTACATAGTCAATCAAGCTCTTACCATTTAACTGATGAAGCACTTTAGGCAAGTCTGATTCCATTCTTGAGCCTTTACCTGCCGCAAGAATACCGATATGTAATTTATTGTTCATTAAAGAGTTTCCTTCAAAAAAGGTATGTCTCTTTTTGCTATAATACCACCCCCAATACAAACATTTTCTTTATTATAAAGCACAATAGATTGTCCTGGAGTGATAGCTTTTTGTTCAGATGCAAATTCAATACAATATGTATTGTTATCTAAAGAAGAAATAGTACATAATTTATCTTCATCTCGGTACCTTACTTTGGCATAGTAGTTTTTTGGAAAGGTTGTAGGTTTTTTATTAATCCAATTAATATGCTCAACTATGATTGTTTTACTAAATAGTGCAGGATGATTTTCACCTTGCGCCACAAATACAATATTACGTTGGATATCTTTTTTTACCACATACCAAGGCCTATCTTCAGCGCTAAATCTTGCACCAATCCCCAATCCTCTTCTTTGCCCAATTGTAAAGTAGATATGTCCATCATGTTTGCCTAAAATTTCTCCATCAATTGATTGAATAATCCCTTTTTCTGTGGTTAAATATGTTCCTACAAAATCATTATATTTTCTTTCTCCTATAAAACATATTCCAGTACTATCTTTTTTATTGTAATTAATAAGAGCATGTTTTTTTGCAATAGTTCGCACATCTTTTTTTAGGATTTTTCCTAAAGGAAAGATTGTATCCTTCAGTTCTGGTTGCCCTAGTTGATGAAGGAAGTAACTTTGGTCTTTTGATATATCTGTTGCTTTTTTTAGATAACAAGTAGCGTCAGTTGTATGTTTATCTGCATAATGCCCTGTAGCAATTTTTGTAGCTCCTATTTCTTTAGCATAACTTTGGAAAACCTCAAACTTGATCTCTTTATTGCATAATATATCAGGATTTGGAGTAAGTCCATGTATATGATCGTCTAGAAATTGTTTAAATACTTTATCTTTGTATTGAGCAGTATAATCAATTTTTTTTAGAGGAATATTAAGTTTTTTACATACACTTAAAGCATCAGCATAGTCATCTTCTGCAGAACATATTGCATGCTTATCGTCCCAATTTTTCATAAATATTCCATGTACATCATAGCCGTCTTTCTGTAAAAGCAGTGCGGCAACAGAGCTATCAACTCCACCACTAATTCCTAATACTATTTTTTCTTTTTTCATTTAGTTTCCGTTGTTATCTTAATAAAAAAAAATATGACTTCAAATTACTCACATAAAGCACTTGTTTTTGGTTCCTTAAGTATCGATAAGATAGTTAATAGATACGGGACATACCCAGATGTATTGGGTGGGTCTGCTTCTTATGCCTTATTAGCCACCAAGCAAAAAGAATGTCAATTGGTCGGTATGGTAGGAAGTGATTTCCCAAAAGAACACTTTAATCTTTTAGGGAATCATTCAATAAATTTAGAGGATTTAAAAATAGAAGAAGGAAAAACATTCGCTTGGGGAGGTGAGTATGCACACGATTTTTCTACAAGAGAAACACTGTATGTAGATCCGGGAGTTTCAGAAAAATATATGCCTATTTTATCTGAGCAGGCTAAACAATGTGAATTTTTATTGCTAGGGAATGCTCACCCCAATTTACAGCTTACGGTTTTAGACCAAATCGAATCAAATCCTTTTATCATATTAGATACGTTTAAATTGTATATGGATATAGCAAAAAATGATTTAAAAAAAATTATTTCTAAATCTAATTTATTATGCATCAACTATAATGAAGCGGTGTATTTATCTGGATTATCAAACTCTACTTTACAAGAAATGGCAGAATGTATACTAGACATGGGTACAGATAGCCTTATTATTAAACAGGGAGACGATGGAGCTTCTTTTTTTGATAGTAATACTTATTTTTCTATAGGAGCATACCCTGTTAAGACTGTTATGGACACTACTGGCGCTGGAGATGCTTTTGCAGGAGGATTATTATCATCTAAAATGGCTGGGAAAAATATTGAAGACGCTATGATAGCTGGAGCAACAATGGCATCTTTCTGTATTGAGAATATTGCACATGAAGGTATAGTTACTGTTCCTGATATAGAATATCAATTACGAAAAGAATGGATTAAATCTACTCTTACCTATTGAAATCTGACAATAATACTACTAACTTGTTCCTATAAAATGGAGGATATATGTTTATAAACGCTATAAAACACTTTTTTATTACACTAATACTGGTTTCTACACTTTTTGCTGGACAAGATTTAGAATCTGCAAAAATCAGATTAAAAGATAGGGAATGGGACGCAGCCAAAGAATTTTTGTTGAAAGCTATAAATCACCCAAAAGATAAATGGGAAGCAGCATTCCATCTAGGAGATAAAATCTATCCTAGAAGTCAAGAATGGGCAAAAGTAAAAGAGTATATGGATATTGCTAGTACTGCATCACCAACTGCTAAAGTTCGACCTACTCCAAATGATAAAAAAATATTAATGTCACAGGCGGTTTCAGCCTCATTAGCAAAAAGCTATAATTTAATCTATTACAGAGGTCAAGGATTTTTAAGTCTATTAAATAAAGTAGAAGATGCAGACAAGCGAAATGCTTTAGTAGATCAAGCAATTGAAACTTTAACGCAAGCAAAAGTGCTAGATCCAGCGCAACCAGGTTCGTATGCATTACTCGGACTTTATTATTCTATAAAAAATGATAAAGAGAATGCCTTTAAAAATATTGATCAAGCACTAGCTTTACCAGATGTTGGTGAGGATGTCCAATTAGCATTGCTTGTTAGTGCTGGACAAAGTGCAGTACGCTTAGGAGATTTTGACAAAGGCCTAAGCTATTATGAAAGTGCTTTAGAAATTAATCCTCTTGAAGTACCTGCGCTTAAGAGTTTAGGTGCGTTATATCTTGCACAGGATAAATATGAGCCTGCATTGAAAAATCTTAATGCAGCAATTGAAAATTCTAATGACGATAAAGAGAAGATTGATTTATTTTTTAATAGAGGTTTAGTCTATTTAAAAATGAATGAATTTGAAGAAGCAGAATATAACTTTGAAGAAGCATATTTTTTAGCTCCTGACGATAAAGAAGCCTTACTTGGACTTGCAAAAGCACTTGAGCAAGCAGAGAGATGGAGAAAGTCTAGAACTTACTATTTAGAATTAATTGATTCTGATCCAAATAATGCGAGCTACTATTATGGTGTATATCGTACCTATTTTGGTGAAGGTAGATTAGAAGATGCTACAGAATACTTAACTAAAGCTAACGCTTTAAAATAGTTTCTGTCTTTCTAGTAAATACCTTGAGCAACAGTTTCTTGATAGAATCCCACAACAGCAGATTCTAAAACTACTCCTACTGCACGATAAGCATTGGCATTGTCTCTGTATCCAGCATAAGGTGTTGCAACATCAATAGCATTAATTTTGCCATTATTACTACTTCCATAGATTTCAAGAGTATAGCCTCCGGATAAATATGGGTTAGTGCCAGGAGATGGATTGTCTAATGTAGGAACAACATCAAAAGTATAGCCATTATACGATGAACCAAGTAAAGTATTCCCAAAACTACTATATCCTCTAATTACTTCTGCAAAAGATGATGAAGAAATAGATGACATTTGACTGATACTAGATTGATTTTCGTAGGCATTCAATGCACTATCTGAAAGATTTAAATTCTCAGTAGACAATAAATAACCAAGCTCTATTTGTTGTACAGAATGATCATGTTCGACAAGATTTAATAATATACCTGAATCAAAATGTGCTTCTACAGAATCAATTGCTGTTTGTAGATAGCTATGATATGTACCATATGAAAGGTTGGCATAGCTATTTCCTTGTGCACCGTCCATTAGATTGGCATCAGGATCTAGTTTTGTACGACTAACATTATTATAAATGATATGTGGGAAAAGACCATCAGAATTTGCATTAAAGAATACTGCAAATTGCTCTGCAACTTTTCTAGTATTCACTGCACGTTCTGTATCTCCCATTCTATCTGCCATATTAGAAGGAACTAGTGTCCCATCATGAGGCACTGTGATAATAACAGGAGTGTTACCTACTCTATATTGGATATATCCTTGTCCATCTGAAACTAATTCACCTGGGGTATATATTACAGTAGGAGTCGGAACTGTAGATTGTGTTGCACGATTATTTCCGCCGCAACTAATTAAAAAAAATAAAGTTAAAATCAGTAGTTTGTTAATATGTAATGCCTTCATTTTCATCGTATGATCCTCGTTTATCAAAGCCGGTTATAAATTGTTGATTTTTAAAGTGTACACCATGAGTTTGTGCTATACTATATGTTCCATTTTCTATAACACCATCATGTTCAAAAATATGATTTAATTCTTTTAGTTCATTAATAGTCTGCTGAGTTAATGCGCCTTTTTCATATCGTAGATTATCTGGTAACCACTGGGAATGCGTTCTTGGCATATCAATCGCTTCTTGTATATTTAATCCATGATCTACAATACTTATTATATTTTGCAGTACTGCAGTAATAATTCTTGAGCCACCAGCAGCACCTATTGTTACTATCGGGTTCCCATTGCTATCAATAACCAATGTAGGGCTCATAGAGCTTAATGGGCGCTTAAATGGTTGAATAGCATTTGCTTTATATCCTACTAAACCAAAAGCATTAGCTGTCCCTGGTTTTGATGAAAAATCATCCATTTCATTATTTAGTAAAAAGCCAGCACCATCAACCACTTTTTTACTTCCATAACTCATATTAAGAGTAGTGGTAATACCTGCAACATTGCCTTCCTGGTCCATAACAGAATAGTGTGTTGTCTCTATACTTTCTTTCGTAAGATTTTTCCCGGCAGCAATTTCTGTACTACGTGTTGCTGAATCCATCGAAATTAAAGCCAAGCGTTCTTTTGCATATATTTTTGATGTGAGCATTGGTATAGGATTAGGCCAAAAATCTGGATCTCCTAAATGTATTGCTCTATCTGCATAAGCTAGTCGTTGTACTTCTGTTAGAAGATGTACAAATTCTGTAGAATTTCTCTGCATAGATTTAATGTCAAAATTCTCTAACATATTTAACATCTGCACTAAGAGAACTCCACCTGAGCTTGGCGGCCCCATAGAAATAATTTTATTTCCTCTATATGTTCCCACTATAGGGTCTCTGTAGACAGATTTATAGTTAAGTAAATCTTCCTTAGTAATGAATCCATCATTTGCATTCATTTCTTTGATAATAAGTTCTGCAGTTTCACCATCATAAAATCCAGCATTACCATATTTGGCAATACGTTTTAGTGTATTAGCTAGGTCTGTCTGTACCAATAAATCTCCTTGTGACCATTCATTAATTTCTGCTAATTGTTTAGTATAATTTTCTTTAGATAAATTTCCATCTTGAAATGCCTTTTGAATACTAAGAATAGTTTGGTCTACATTTTTTACAAAAATATTTGTTGAGCCTTTATCGTTAAGAAATAATGCCTTATAAGAGTCAAATCCTTGAGCAGCTGTTGCATTAATATGGTGACCGTTCTCGGCATAAAAAATTGCAGGTGCTAAAATTTCTTCCAATGTAAATTTTCCTGAACCATAATCATTAAAAATTTGTATTAAACCATTTACGGTGCCTGGAACACCAGAAGATTTATGAGAATTCAGAGCAAGATCGCGACTATATTCTTGATTTTCATCAAGGAACATCGTTTCATAGGATAGTGCAGGCGCTTCTTCACGAAAATCTAAACTAATTGCGTCTCCATTAGAAGTTTGTGCTACTAGAAAGCCACCACCACCAAGGTTACCGTTAGAAGGAGAGGTTACTGCAAGCGTAAATCCTGTTGCTACAATTGCATCAAAAGCATTTCCACCTTGTTCTAGAATATCAATCCCTACTTGGGATGCAAGGCTTGATGTGGAAGACACTCCACCTTTTATATTATCAACTTGATTACAGCTTATAAGTAGCAATAAAATGGATGTTATTATGGTGTAGTTTATTCTCATGATATGAAAGATAATAAAAAGCCTCTAGAAAAAATAGAGGCTTTTTATTTTATTCAGTTATATATAACGGTACTACTTATAGAGTCATATCTAAACGAGTGTATACGTAACGTCCGTTAAATCCAAATGGACTATATCCAGAATGTTGGAATATTCCATTGAAACTATTTCTTTTAATAGTCTTGTCTGGGTAAACATCGAAAACGTTATTCATACCAAATGAAACACGTACTTGACTAGTTGCTTGGAATGAATATTCCATGTCTGTAGTCCATTTGCTACTTAATACTTGTTCTCTTTCAACAGATCCTGAAGGAATTGTTACTTCACCCCAACGATTCATTTTAACCATGAATGTTGTAGTTGGTCTTTGAACTCTTGCTGAGAATTGGAACATCTCTGCAGGAGATGAACTTTCAAATCTAACAGTATTAGCACGGCCTAACAACTGATCTGTTGTGTAGTCAGCTAATTGTGTTGGAGTTACGAGGTCACCTTTGTTAGTAACTTCAGTATCATTAAAGTTCATAGCTGCTTTTAATAGCAATGAACCATTTGAAAGGTCTTGAGTCATAGTCGCAACTATGTCTAAACCGTTTGTTTCAGTATTAATTCCATTAAAGAAGTATCTACCACCAACTGCAGGGATATTTCTGTCAGCAAAGAATGTTGCCATATCAGAAGTAGCACCTGAACCATTAAATGTTTCACTCATAGTAATACGATCATCTACTTTAATTTGATAAGCATCTACTGCTAAAGTGAAGGTATCATCTTTATAAGTCATACCCATTGAAAGGTTTGTTGATGTTTCTGGCTCAAGGTCTTTTGCTCCTAGAGCGATAGCTGGTTCTGAATCGTTTGGAAAAGTTCCTACTTCGTAAGGTATTCCATCGATAAAGTTAGTTGCAATAGATGAGAAATAAGCTTCTTGTAAAGCCGGTGCTCTAAATCCTGTGCTAAATGAACCTCTAGCAGCTACACCATCTTGTATCTCATATCTTACAGCAACTTTACCGTTAGTTGTTGCTCCAAAATCGCTATAATTTTCTGTTCTTAACGCAACGTTTACTAATAAGTTTTCAAGAACGTTTGCTTCAGCATCAACATAGACACTAATCGCATCTCTGTCACGATCTTGCTCATTTGTAGGAGATAATCCTGGTAAACATTGACAACCAACTGCGGCGCCATTTCCTGCATTTGGACCATCTAATACATCAAAACCGCCGTCAGCATAACCTGCTTCTTCACCGGCTTCAATAGTATAGTTTTCCATACGCATTTCAGCACCCATAGCAAGACTTACTGGTCCAGCAAATCCATCCATTTCGAGTTGTTTTGTTAAGTCAAAATTCACGGTAGTTTGTGAATAGCCTAATGTTCCTAGGTCAAAGTCAGATTGTTGTCCTGGCCCAGTACCATAAGTTGCATTATGACTATTTTTCATTCCCCATGCAAAGTCATTTGATCCAGTGTTAACACTTAGATCGTAAGCATAGTCTCCCATAAGACCTTTCATTCCAACTGCAAAAGATTTGTCTGAAAGTTCTGGGCTAATTAAAGGTAAGAATCCATCTGGATACCATGCACGAAGAGTACGATTATCTTGAGCTCTTCTGTAGTAACATCCACTTTCACCATTTCGTGTATTAAATCCACCAAATGTGTATAAAGTGCCACGTTCCATAGGGAAACTACCATTCCACATCATACTTACTTGTTCAAATTCACCAGCACCAATACGATGATTTTCTCTGTCAAATGCAGCTTCTTCTGCATCCATACCAGCGAAGTACTGTCTTCTTGGATCAAGACCCGCACGGTTTGAACGACCACCGTCACGAATTTGACCACTTATGTATAGATTTCCACCAAATACTTCCATGCCGTTACCAGCGTGAATAATTAGGCTTTGTCCATCTTGTTTTAAAATCGTTTCATTTCCTGAACGTGCCCATCCGCGATCTGCAGAATATGGCAAGTAGCCATTGCCTTCATGTTCATCATCAAGATCCCAACCATAAGTTGATGCATCTTGACCATCGATTAAGCCTTCACCTGCAGCATAACCTCTATCAAAATAAGAATGATTTTGACCGTAGGTAATGCTCATGTCTGCTCCACCTGATTCTTTTAGTATTAAATTAATAACACCTGCGACAGCATCAGAACCGTATTTCGCTGCAGCACCATCACGCAAGACTTCAATCTTAGCGATTGCACTTGCTGGGATAGCATTCAAGTCAACTTGAGTTGAACCACGACCAACTGAACCATTTACGTGTACTAATGCACCTTGGTGACGTCTCTTACCATTTACTAGTACTAGAGTCTGATTTGGCGCCATACCACGTAAAGTAGCAGGTCTCATATGGTCAGAACCATCTGTAATATAGCCTTTAGGCGAATTATAAGATGGGATTAAGGCTTGTAATAGTTCACTAGTTTCTGTGAAACCAGATGCACGAATTTCAAGCTCAGTAATAACTTCTACTGGGACTGCTTGTTCGTCTACATTTCTTGCAAAACGAGATCCAAGAACTGAGACAGTATTACCAGAAACTGCACTAGATGCTAGTGAAAAGTTTGCGGTTGCAGAACCATCTACATTTACAGAAACACTTGCAGATTCATATCCAATGTATGAAGCGGTTACAGTATATGCACCACCTGACACACCGTCGACTGAATATGACCCGTCGGCTGCTGTTGCAGCACCAGATGATGTTCCTTCAACTGTTACATTTGCACCAAAAAGAGCATTACCTGCTCCGTCAGTCACGGTACCTGAGACTGAACCTTGTGCAAACATAAAGCCGGATATCATAACTAGCGCTATCATATTATATAGCTTTCTCATTGTTTTTTTCCTTTTTTTATGTACATATTAATAAAAATTTGGTACGCACCTCTATCTCTATAGAGATGAATTTACCCTTAGTTGATGTAACTTAGTTGTAAGAGGAGCTTAATGTCAATCTTTTAAAGAGGAAGGATTGCTATCTTCTACTGCGCAGTTTCATCAAAAGATTTAGAATTTCAATATAGAGCCAAACTAAGGTAATCATTAACCCAAATGCACCATACCATTCCATATATTTAGGGGCACCACTTTCTGCTCCTTTCTCTATAAAATCAAAATCTAATACCAAATTCATAGATGCAATCCCAATAACAAATAATGAAAATAAAATACCAGTAGTTCCATTTCCAAAGAGCGATCCCATAAATGAGACCCCAAAAAATGATAAGATCATATTTAGGACATAAACAATTAAAATGCCAAAAGTTGCAGAAAATACACCCAATCTAAAATTATCTGTCACCTGAATAAGGTTGCTTTTATATAGCAGTAATAGAGCTATTAAAATTCCAAATGTTAAAAAAATAGCTTGATTAGCGATACCAGGGTACATGGCGTCTGCCATAGCAGATATACCACCAAGCACTACTCCTTCAGCAAGACAATAAAGCGGCACAGTATATGGTGCAGCTTTCTTATTAAAGATAGTAATCATTAGTAACATGAAAGTAAAAATAGTGATTGGCCAAAATAGCATTAAGGTTATTTCAGGATTATTCCAGCTATAGATAGCCGACGTCATAAGCAGCAGTAGACCTAGCGCAGTTTTATTAACTGTTCCATCAATAGTCATCGCTTCAGATTGAGCAACCCGTCTAGTATTTCTAAAAGTGTTATTATTTAATGCAGGATTAGCAGATCTCATATTATAATCTTCCTATTTATTGTCATGAATAAAAGTAGAGATTTTATCAATAGAGACACGTGTTTGTTTCATTGAATCTCGCTCACGTATTGTTACAGACTCATCTTCTAGTGTTTGATGATCAAGTGTAATCCCAAATGGAGTTCCAGCTTCATCTTGTCGATAATATCGTTTCCCAATAGATCCCTGTTCATCATATACGCAGGGGAATTCTTTATTGAGTGCATCAAACACAGACATTGCTTTTTCAGGCAACCCATCTTTTTTAACTAGCGGACACACTACTGCTTTGATAGGAGCTAATTCATAAGGTAGTTGTAATACAACTCTATTGTTTTCGGTATCTTCAAAGTATGATTCGCATAAGACCATTAAAAAGAGTCGGTTTAATCCTGTAGAAGTTTCAATAATATATGGATGATATTTCTCCTGAGACTTTGTATCAAAATAAGTCATATTTTTACCCGAAAATTTTTCATGCTGCTTGAGATCAAAGTCTGTTCTATTGTGGATTCCTTCAACTTCACCCCAGCCAAATGGAAAATTATATTCAATATCATATGCATCTTTTGCATAGTGAGCTAATGCATCTTCATTGTGCTGATGAAATTTTAGATTTTCAGATTTAACACCTAAATGATTTAGGTAAAAATCTAATCTTTTTTGTTTCCATAGCTCCATACTACTATCATCTTGCGATGGATGCACAAAATATTGCATCTCCATTTGTTCAAATTCTCTAGTTCGGAAAATAAAATTTCTTGCTACAATTTCATTACGAAATGCTTTTCCAATTTGTGCGATACCAAACGGTACTTTTAGTCTCATAGTATTTTGTACTAATAAATAATTAATAAAAATTCCCTGTGCAGTTTCAGGTCTAAGATATATACTTTTCCCTGTTTTTTCAGAAGGGCCAGAATCTGTTTTAAACATTAGATTAAATTGTACAGCACTGGTCCATTTCCCAATTGAGCCAGAATATGGATCGATAACTCCAGCATTTTCTAAAACTCCATCAGACTTAGCTCCGTCAGATAGTAAAGTTTGTGCAATATCATTATAGATATCATCATTACTAGTATTTTCCATATTTAGTTTGCTACAAATAGCATCAATTACTTTTGATTTTTGTCGGGATAAGAGATCGTCTATACGGTATCTTTTTTTATTATCTTTATTGTCTGTCATTGGATCATTGAAATTGGCAATATGCCCACTAGCTTCCCATACGTCTGGATGTACCATGATTGCACTGTCAAGTCCTACAATATTCTGATGAGACCGCGTCATTTCTTTCCACCACAGCTCTGATATTAATTTTTTAAGTTCTACGCCTAAAGGCCCATAATCATATGAAGCTTTAAGACCACCATAGATTTCAGAGTTAGGAAATACAAACCCTTTCCTCTTGCATAGCGAAATAATTTTATCTAAGTGTTGTTTATTCATCTAAATAATTTAAGTATAGTAGTTAAGAAAATAAATACTTGTACAATATTATTAATCCAAGCAATCCAAATAATAATGGAGCAATAAAAACTAGAGAATCAAATCCATTTTTTGGGGGATTTGCTAGTATATATAAACCATATTTTTCTACATAATAATCTTTGATTTCCTGATCGGTCATACCCTTAATAACCATCTTTCTAATTTCTGATCGCATTTCTACAGCCACACTTGCTTGAGATTGTTCTAAAGTAAGTCCATCACATATCGGACACATTAATTGTCGATTTAAAGAATATAGACGATCTTCTAATGAGGATTGAAAACTAAAAAGAAAAGTAAAAGTACATAAGGTTAAAAAAACTTTTTTTGTCATTTTTTTTCTGCTAATAATTTAATGGCTTCTTCCAATGTAACATCTTCAATTGTGTATCCTTTAAGCGATACATTCTTTTTTCCATCTGTTACATATGGACCAAATCGACCTCTTTTAATAGCAATATCCTTTTTTGTTTTTGGATCAATTCCTAAAATTGTTGGCTCAAATTTTAATTTTCTATCCTTAATAAGCTTAACAGCATCTTCTAAGCTGATAGTTAAAGGACTGTCAGTAGATTTCATAGAGGCATTAATTTTACCACATTTTACATATGGTCCATAAGGGCCAAAAGTAGCTAATATATCTTCTCCAGTGTCAGGATGTGTACCCAATGTTTTTGGTAGGCTCAATAAATCTGAAGCCATTTTTCCAGTTATATCTTCAGGTGAGGTACCTTTTGGGATTGAAGCTCTTTTTTTGCTTTCTTGCAACTCTACATAAGGTCCATAGCGTCCTACTTTTAAAAGAATATTTTCTCCATCATTAAATTTTCCAATAATATTATCTTCTTTTTGCATAGAACTAAGCTTGTCTATGCGCTCTTGGTTTAAGTCTCCTAGAAATAAGTCTTGTGGTATTGTGATGTTGGTACCATCTTTTTCTACATATGGTCCAAATTTTCCAATACGAATATTAGTTTTTTCAGATATATTAACAGTACATGCTTTTGCAATATCTATTTCCGCTTCTAATAGTTTGGCTACACCGGCATAATCTTCTTTACCATTATAAAATTCTTCTAAAACACCCAAATAAGTATTTTCAGATCGAGATATAGCATCTAACTGTTGTTCCATACCGGCGGTAAATTCTTCATTAAACAATGATAAATAATGATTTTCTAATAATTGAGTAACGGCAATCCCCACAAATGTTGGAATAAGAGTTTTGCTTTGCTTAACTACATATTCTTTTTTTACGAGCTTATCTAATATAGCCGAATAAGTCGATGGACGTCCAATACCTCTGGCTTCCATTTCTTTCACAAGCATAGCTTCTGAAAATCTTCTTGGAGGCGTGGTATATTTTTCAAGAGTCTCTATATTAGTATGTACAATTTTAGAGTTTTTTTCAATTGGCGGTAGGGCAGTAGCAGCAACTTTCTGATTTCTAGAGAGTGCTTGTTCATAAACTGCTGTATAACCTTTGAATGTTGTAATATTGCCGCTTGCCTTATACATAGATTTACCACTTTTAAGCGCAATATTTGTTCTAATATATTGTGCAGGTTTCATTTGAGATGCTAGCGTTCTATTAAGGATTAATCCATATAATTTTGCCTCATCTGACCCAACACTATTTGATATGTTAGCTAGATCTTGGAATGTTGTGCCTGCAGGCCTAATAGCCTCATGCGCTTCTTGTGCATTAGCCACCTTGCTTTTGTATACGTTAGGAGATTCAGGTAAAAAATCTTTACCAAATTTATCTAAAATAAATTTTTTCGATGCGGCCAAAGCTTCTTTAGAAAGATTGGTAGAATCAGTTCTCATATAAGTAATAAATCCTTGTTCATATAATTTTTGTGCAACCATCATTGTTCTTTTTGGTGAATATCCAAATCTTCTAGAGGCGTCTTGTTGCAGAGTGCTTGTTGTAAATGGTGGTGCAGCAGAGCTAGAAGTAGGTTTAGACTCAATGTCACTGATTTCCCAGTTATTACTATCAGTATCAGCCTTGATTTCTTTAGCTTTTTCTGCATCAATTAAAAGAAGTTTATCATTCTTTAATCCACTAGCAAATTTTCCAAAATCGTCACCCTTTGCTATAGTTTGACTATTGTATGAAACGAGCTTTGCTTTAAATGTTTCACTATGACTCTCTTCTTTTAGATCAACTTCGATTGAATAAAATGTATTTTTTATAAATTTGTTACGATCTTTTTCGCGGTCTACCAACAGTCTTAAAGCTACCGATTGAACTCTACCCGCTGATAAGCCAGTACTTTTTATAGATCTTAATGTTTTCCAAAGAACGGGAGAGAATGTAAATCCTACAATACGATCAATAGCACGTCTTGCTCTCTGTGCGTCTACTAAATTATAATTAATATCTCTGCTATTTTGGATAGCTGACTGTACTGCCGCCTTAGTAATTTCAGTAAATTCTACTCTCTCGATATCTTGCTTAATTTCTGATGCTATATCAGCTGCAATGGCCTCACCTTCTCTATCTGGATCTGTAGCAATAAGAATTCTGTCAGCTAACTTAACTTCAGCTTTTAGTTGAGTAATAAATTTTTTCCTCTCAGGCATTGTCTGAATTTTCATAGCGAAGTCATTTTCGATATCAATACCCATTTCTTTTTTCGGCAAATCTTTGAAGTGGCCAACGCTTGCTATAACAGAAGCATTTTCAATATACTTTGCAATCGTCTTAGTTTTAGAAGGCGACTCAACAATGACTAATAGTTTTTCTTGATTGGGCATATTAGGATGTCAACTTACATAGTTTGGTTAGTAATTGTCAAAAATTTATATTTATTAATAAATATAAATTATTGGGTTTTTAGAAAATTGAGCAATTGTTGAAAGTCAGAAACAATACTTTCTTCATTAGACTTAATATTTTTTATCGTCATATTTTGATCTATTATTAATATAAATGACGCGTTTCTTTTTACTGCATCTTTGATTTGATTCTTAACATTCTTTTTATTGGTATCAAAAAATACTTTATAATCATTTTCTACTAAATTTTTTATCAAAGAAAAACATTTTGGACTATTTATTGATTCATTACAACTAATGTATACATCAATATTATTTTGTTTAATTTGGTGTTTTGATTCAATAATCATACGTTCAATCCCAGCTGCAAATCCAATTGCTGGAGTTGATGGCCCCCCCATTTGTTCTACTAAAAAGTCATATCGACCACCACCACATAACGCATTCTGCGATTTGTCGCTTTGAGTGGTAATTTCAAATGTCGTTCCATTATAGTAATCAAGTCCACGCACTAGATGCGGACTCTCTTCATACTGAATATGTAATGTATCAAGATTAGTTAAAAGAGTATTAAAATCTGCCTCTTCTTTGACTGTTAGTAGCTCTTTAATGATAGGTGCATTTTGAATAATCAACTGGTCTTCTTTTTCTTTGCTGTCAAGAATACGGATTGGATTTGAATCCAGTCTTTTTTGAGAAAGGCCTGATAAGGCTTTACTGTTTTGTGAAAAATATTTTTTTAATAGTTGCTCATATTTTACTCTAGTTTCTGGTGAACCAATATTATTTATATGTAATATGGTTTCATTGATACTTAATGCCTTTAAACAAGTCGTAGCCATAAGGATAACTTCAACATCTTGCTCTATGCTAGAAGAGCCAAATGCTTCAACACCAAATTGATTAAACTGACGCTGCCTACCTTTTTGAGGTTTTTCTCTTCTAAAAAGAGAGTCAATATAATATAAGCGACATAATGGGTTGCTTCTGAAAAATCCGCTTTCAATATAAGCGCGTACCACTGGCGCAGTCATTTCGGGTTTTAATGCGACTTGTTGATTAGACTGATCTTCCCAAGAAAACATTTCTTTTGATACATCAGTTTCATATCCAACATTTTGTTGGAATAAATTGATAGATTCAAGTGCAGGGGTACGTATTTCTTTATAACTAAATTGTTCACTTATATTATGAAGGATATCCTCAACTTCTTTCCACAATTGTGTATCAGGAGGAAGAATATCAAAGGTACCTTTAATTTTTTGATATTTAGATTTCACAAAACAACATTAATAATTTTTTTAAGCAATAACACCTAAAAACTTGACCTAGTCTTATATAGTCCAGTTTTTTGCTCTACCTTCAAATCTTTTAATATATCAGATTTTAAATTTAATCTAAAATAAAGTCCTTTTGCATAACCGGTAGGGGTCCAATCCATAAATAATTCCCAACAATCTATTTCTCTATATAGAGTAATGTTATGTCTGACTATATCTTTATCACTAATACTAAAACGTGCATTATAATTTAATTTCCAATTTTGAGTTACATTGACGCTAGTATTAGTGTTAACCCAAAAATTTTCAATTGTATTTGAGGGGTTAATTTTATTTACAGTATAACTAATACCAATTTTGCTTTGCCAGGTGCTGCTTGATAAGTCTGTTAAGAATTCTTTAGTCCCATCTGAGAATTTTTTCTCAGATCCTTCTTCCGAACTATTTGTTTTGCTTCGCAATATAAAATTAGTTGCTAATCTTACACCTGTTAATCTAGGAAAATTATCCAATTCATTGAGTCTAGTTTGAGTTGAGTCATCAAATTTATATAAATCATGTGTTAGATGAGCGTCTATAGAAACACCATTTTTCAAATTACTTCTAAGGGACGAACTGATATTAGATACTTTAAATTGCTCTGCATTGAAGTTATATCCACTTGATATACCCCATGAAAGGATATTAATTTTTTCTTCTTTGTCTTTATCTTTAATTTTTGCTTGGAAAACATTGCTCAGAGAAAAGCTTAATTTTTTAGTACTTGTGGTAGGGGTAGACCCAATAATAGAATTACTAAAATAGTCATAGTATTCATCATTAAATGATTGAAAATAACTTTCATTACTTAAATAATCTGGAGAAAAATTAAAACGGATACTTGGAGTCATTACATGTCTCACGGATTGGATCTTATTAAAACGTATTGGTAAAATTCCATAAATCTTAGTCGAAAGCGATAGCCCTAAATTACCAGTCGTTCTATTTTTAATCGCGTCTTCATATCTAAAGCTTAATGTATCTACATCATCATACTCTGCTACTCTATATCGATTTACAAAATCTGAATTCATTCTAATACTTGGATTGATAGCAAGATATTTGAAAGCGGTAAAAGGCGCATTTATAGAAAAAGCATTTTTCAGCATAGCATCTAATTTATTTGAACTCTCAGGATTACCAGATGTATTCTGTTTCCATTTATAAGTTATGTTCCCATCCGTATCTATCGACTCTTCAGCTTCATAGAAATTTTTAGAATTATTTACTATACGCGAATTGTAATCCCATTGAATATTCCCTAGCCATGAATCTTGAGATTTATTTTTAAATAATTTTCTTCTAGCTACTCTAAGATTTATCGATGGTAATGTGCTAGTATCTTCTGTAATAATAGAAGACAAGCTAGAAGGTGTTTGATAAAAAGAGGAGCTTGTATCTACCTTGCTTTTAGACATTAAATCTTGTTTATTAGAAGCGTTAACACTGATAGATATATTAGGAGCTTTCCATCTTTTGGTGTAAGTAACATTTGATATTGCTTGCTGGTTAAGCCTTTTAATTGGATCGATACTTGTCTCTCTATTGTATTCTCCATTACTATAATAGCTAGCTGAACCTCTAAAGGTTTGGTTGTCTCTTAAGATTTGATTATGGTTCCAATTAAAAGAATAGTCAGTTTTATTGCTTTTACCAATTTGCGCAATATCACTTTCTCCCTCTCCTAGATGTTTTCGAATTTCAAAATTAAACATTCCATTAAAGCGGTAGCGATCCTTATATATATTCTTTGACTTTAATATTAACCCCTGTCTATCTGCAAAGATTAGAGAGTTTTCAGAGCCTATATAGTCATTTATAGCAAAATAATACCCTAGTCCATCTAGATAGTTCCCACGATTTTCTGATGAACCGAACGAAGGCATAATCCAACCAGATCTTCTTTCATTAGATGAGTGAGGAAAAATAGCAATTGGAATACCTATAATTGGTACACCACCAATAAAGATACTAAGTGGTTTAGCAATAACTTTATCACCATAAATAATTTTTACTTGCTTACTTCCAAGATAGAATTTAGATGGGTCACATGAGGTGAATATGCAATCATCGATATAAAAAGTACTATCTGTAACACTAGTAATTTGACTGCCCATATATACATTTTCTTGTACGCGGCTTTCGCCCATTAATACTTTACCTTTTCTAGATTTGATATTGTAGACCATGGTATCACCGGTCATTGGCTCACGATTATTTTCTATAAGTATGGGTTTATTAACTTCTTCATTATTAAATGGATTATTGCTAAAGGCTTCTAAAACGTTAGTGCTCCAGTCAACATTGATATGTGCAGCAGACAAATCCATACTATCATGCAAAATTTTTACTACCCCATACATTTCAGATATCTTTTTTTCTACTTCAAACTCTACTCTATCTGCACTATAGCCAATTTCTTCTTGAATATTTTGATTAGAAGCATTTGGAATATATCGGCCAATAGTCCCCCCTTCTGCTATTAATTTTCTTGCAGAATTGTTTTGAATGTCTAAAATAATCTTGTCTCCAGACACTTCATTGATACCATCATAAAGAGAATCATTATATAGATGGATTAAGCTAGAGGCCATTCCTATCATTTCTATATTTTCAATTTCATCGTTTTCAAAACTGGCAATAATAGTCTGGCCTTTTAAGATGTCTTCATTCTCTACTGAATGTAGCTCATTGTCAATTTTTTCATATCCAGAATTTTTTGAAATAATTACACCATTTGAAAGTACCTGTAAAGCATGCAGGGACTCATCTTGAAAGTCTAGTATTATTTTATCACCATATACTTTATTATTATTTTGTTCATTTATTTCACAATTTTCTAGTAGGATGATTTGATTAGAAGTTTGATCTAGAGTAGCTTTGTCTGCACTAATTAATCGTGAACCATTTTTTATTTTGATATGACCGTACATTGAGAAAAATTCAGTATTACTATCATATGAAAGCGAATCACAATAAATAGTTTGATTAGGTTGTTCAACAGAGACGTCGCCATATAAATTGATTATTGAATTTTGATTAGATTGATTTGCAAAACTACCCTTTAAAATGGTATCTGTTTTCTGAAAAATAATATTTCCATCTAATTTTGTAATAGTCTCAGATGTAGTGGTGGAAGATGTGAGAGTATCTGCCTGCTTCAGGAAAAGCTTATCTTGGCTGAATATAAAAGAGCACATTAAGCATAAAACAAATCCTTTTTTAACCATATAGTCTTTAACGAATCTTATTGATTTTTGTTTCATCTTTGTAAAGTAGAAATCTAATGTATAAATTGCTACAATGTTAGAGAATCTGTTAAATAGCATTTCTAGTAATCCAGCATACCTAGCTGTAGCCATTGTTTTGATGGCAATGATTACATTTAGTGTTATAAAACGCTTATTCAAATTAGTGACACTAGGCCTCACACTATTCATTATATATTGTGCATACCTCATTTTTACTGATCAGCCTTTGCCGGACTTAGATAATATTAAAAGTCAATCACAGGAGATTGAAAAGTCTGTCAGTAGCATGATTCAAGATAATGTTCTAGAGCCTTTGCAAGAAAAAACAGATGTAATAAAAGATAATTTAAATAATTTAAAATAAAGGAATTTATATGTTTAAAGATGGACTACTTAAAGATCAAACAATTATTATCACTGGTGGTGGCACTGGACTAGGAAAAAGCATGTCCAGAAGATTTGGAGAGCTGGGCGCTAATGTCGTTATTAGTGGACGCAGAAAAGAAGTATTAGAAGAAACTGCTCAAGAATTTTCTGAGCTAGGTATCAATGTATTAACTTGTCCAGGCGATGTAAGAAAATTAGAAGATGTTGAACTAATGACTTCGCAGGCAATTGATAAATTTGGTACGATTGATGGGTTGTTAAATAATGCAGCGGGTAATTTTATTTCTCCAACAGAAATGTTAAGCCCTAATGCATTCAAGACAGTTATTGACATTGTTCTTATGGGAACATGGAATTGTATTAGCACCGTCGGGAAAGAAATGATTAAAAATAAAAAAGGTAATGTACTTAGCATTGTTACAACATATGCATGGACAGGCTCACCTTTTGTAGTTCCTTCTGCGGCAGGGAAAGCGGGCGTTTTGGCAATGACAAGATCTTTAGCTGTAGAATGGGGTAAATATAATATTAGATTTAATGCTATTGCACCAGGTCCATTTCCAACAGAAGGAGCTTGGTCACGTTTAATGCCACCAGGTTTTGATGACTATGAAGAAAATATGAAAAATAATATCCCAATGAAAAGATTTGGTGAGCGTCATGAACTTGAAAATCTTGCATCATATCTTATGAGCGATGGTTCTGCCTATATAAATGGTGAAGTAGTTACTATCGATGGAGGTGAATGGATTGCTGGAGCAGCTGAATTTAGTGATTTAACTAAATTGCCAGATTCAATGTGGAAAGCCATGGCAGAACGAAGAAAGAAAAAATAAATGTTTAATCTAAAAGGTAAAACAGCGATTGTTTCTGGCGGTTCGAAGGGTATTGGTAAGGCAATTGCATTTAAGTATGCAGAAGCAAGTGCAAATGTTGTGATTTGTAGTCGTAAAAAAGATAATCTAGATAGCGCAGTGGCAGCAGCTAAGGCGTCTGGATTAAATATTATCGGGATTGAATGTAATACAGGCGATATTGAATCAATTAAAAATGTTGTTGATCAAACTGTTAATCAATTTGGTAAAGTCGACATTCTAGTTAATAATGCAGCAGCAAATCCATACTATGGCCCTATTCTCAAATCAGAAGATAGTCATTGGGAAAAAATCTGGGATATAAACGTAAAAGGATACTTTAATTTTGTAAAGGCATGTAGTAATTCTATGGAGAGTAATCAGTATGGTAAAATTATTAATATTGCATCTATTGCAGCAAAAACTCCACTAGACGGTTTAGGAGTATATAATATTAGTAAAGCTGCGGTTGTGATGTTAACCAAGGTGCTAGCAAAAGAGATGGCAGCATCAAATATTCAAGTTAATACTTTAGCCCCAGGATTAATTAAAACTGATTTTAGCAAAGCGTTATGGGAGGATGAGTCAGTTTATAATGAAATTATTAAATCAATTCCACAAGGTAGAATGGGAGAGCCTGAGGATATATCAGGCATGGCTCTATATCTAGCTTCAGATGCATCAGATTTTATTACAGGATCAATGTTTGTAGTAGATGGAGGATTAACAACCTAGGTTGTTATAATCCAATTATAAAATTCTTTAATATCTGAGAAAGTAAATGCTCCAGTTTCCTTTAATCTTTTTATATCATTGTGTCCATTTGACACTAAAGCACAATCAATTTTTAGGTATTTAGCAACACTAGAGTCTAATAAGGTATCTCCTATAATAATCGTTTCTTCTGCTGGGATATCTAAAGTTAAAAGTAGCTCTTCTCCTTCATATTCTTTTCCATGAGCATATAAATTATTTGTACCGACAACATGTTGTAAATATTGTGTTATATCAAAAAAATTGACCTGCTCTTTTAATCTATCTTGACGACTAGCAGAAAGAATAGTTTGTGTAATTTTTTTTTCAGAAAATTTAATAATAGTATCTTTTGCAAATGGCTGTAGGGCTAGCGATTTGAATTGATCTACAAAACCCGCATTAAATTCATTATTAGAATTTTCAAAAGGCTCTTTATCAAAATCAAATCCTATTGATTCATAAAATGTTTTAATTGGGAAAAGAAATTTTTGTTTATACTGTTGAACAGTTATTTCAGGTATATCACGCTTCCTTAAAGACTCATTTAAAATCTGTGTACATAGGGAAGTATCATTCAATAAAGTTCCATTCCAATCCCAAATTATGTGCTTATATTTCATGGATTTGAAACTAAATAAAAAAATTAAATTAATAAAGAAAAGACTTACTGAAACATTGCCTGGCTGGGAAAGTCAGAAAAAAATGGCAGTTATGTCTATTAATACCGTTACAAGATTGGCTTTTTATCCGCCATCAAATGCAAAATTAGCAGCAGTAGCTATTATATTATTTGAACAAGAGAATCAGCTAAAATTTTTTTTAACACGAAGAACATCAAATGTAGATCATCACAAAGGAGAAATTTCTTTTCCTGGTGGCGCGAAAGATGGGAAGGAGTCATTTAAAGAAACTTCTTTGCGCGAAAGTCGTGAAGAGATTGGAATAAATATCGATCTAGAGCTGATTGGAAAACTAACACCGCTATATGCTCCAGTTTCTGGGTTCTTGATTCATCCATATGTTTGGTATTCTAGTAAGAGGCCAAGTACAATAATTAATGAAGATGAGGTAGAGTCAATACATGATATTAACCTTGATGAATTGCAAGACAACAATACCTTATCTACAAAAGATGTTAAAATAAAAGGTATAAATATAGCAGTTCCTAGTTTTGAGTTTGACAGCTGTACCTCTTGGGGTGCAACTGCAATGATTTTATCAGAATTAAAAGACTCTATCGGTTAAATCTATAATTCAGTATTACAATTTCCACATGAATTAGTTGATTTTATATCCACCTCTTCAAAACAAGTTGGACATTTATCTTCTATTGCTGATACAGTATCTTTCCCAATAACCACTTGTTTTGCTGACGCTGCTGACCACATATACGATACACCCACTAGTGTTAAGAAATAAGCCATTACTTCAATAGCACTAGGATTTCCATTCCAACCAAATAATCCTTTAGCAAAGACACCAATACCACCTTTTTCGTGGAATAAAGGATAGCTACCATCGGGATTAAGTGCGGGATTCACATCCCAGATAGGACCGGGATAATAAATTAAACCAGCTTCTTCAAATTCATGAATTCCATAAGCTACTAAGCCTGCTGCAACAAAGATTAATAGAATAGACGTAACATTAAAAAATGTTTTTAATGGAACTTTTTTCCCTTGAATGAATATCGCATAGCCAAGCGCAATAGCAATCGCTACTCCAGTTAATGATGTAGCAAAAGAAAGGCCTCCATCTTTAATATATATACCATATAAGAATAATACTGTTTCTATTCCTTCTCTGAATACAGATAAGAATGCAAGTGCAAATAATCCTTGAGCAACGTTTTTGTTGCTATCCATTACTGCTGATGCTTGATTCTCTAAATTTTCAGATATATTTTTATTTCTTGCCATCCATATAATCATTGTTGATAACAATACAGCTGCTAAGATCATTACTGTACCTTCAAAAATTTCTTCTGCTCTTCCGGAGAATCCGCCCAGTATTAATTGAAATATAATTGCAAAAACTACACTAGCTGCTAGTGCTGCAATTACTCCTCCCTGAATACTTGCTTTAAGATGCATTTTCCCAGTCTTAGATATAAATGTATATAAGATACCAACAATTAATGCAGCTTCGAGAGTTTCTCTAAATGTTATAAGTAGTTCTGCCATGATATATTTTCCTTCAATTTTTCAATTGAGATTAATTCTCAATAAATTATGGTATGAATATATGGATATTTTTTTTATACGTCAATTCGATAAAACCCCCACTAATAAAAGTGAGGGTTTTAGTAATGAGATTCTTTAATTATTCAACAATCATATAGCCACGCATAGAACCTGCATGTGCGATATAAGTACAAACATATAAATATCTACCTGGCTTACTTGGTGCTGTGAACTCTACAGATGTCTCTTGTTGTTTATCTGCTAGTGAAGTCATCGCTAAGATTCTATTGTCGTTAGTCATTGGACTACCACCACCATAGTCTTCAGCATATTCAATAATTGAGGCAGCATCCGATTCATTTTTGAAAATAACAATATTGTGCTGCATTGCTCCCATAAAATCAGATGGAGTATTATTTTTCATCACTATAGTAACTTTTGATCCAGCTTTAACAGTGAATTCTTCTACATCATATTTCATTTCAGCTCCCAATGAACCGATATTTACTATTGTTGCTTCAGCAGTAGATCCACCACCACATCCAATTAACAGTAAGATTGATGTAATTGTAAATATTTTTTTAAACATAGTGTCCCCTTATTTAACCTTTGGAAAGAGCTTATTTAGCTATTCCATATATTATTTTTTGTTAAACCTAGCTAGTAGGCTGGCCAATTTTATGACAGAATAAATCTAGTAGCAAACGATTAGTATCTCAAGATTTCGATATTATTTCCTGAGCGATCTTTGATATAAACAGAAACCGATCCATCGCGATGCGTGACAGGTTCTCCATAGCTTTCAACATCGTCTTTTAGGATTGCGAAATGGAAAGGATGTTGGTCTGGTAAGACGAGTGCTAGCTTGACATTTTCAAACTCAAGCATTGCCCAAGATTTATCCTGATAAAGGATATCACAGGTAAAGTTATCTGTATACCACGTTACTGATTTAGCGATATCATTAGTACAAATTGCTAAATGATCTATAATATCTTTTTTCATAAGATTGCTAGTGAATATTAATCAAACTATATGTATTTTGATAGTAGTATGAACGATAAAATTCCAATTTTCCCACTACCTTTAGTACTGCTTCCTGGCGAAAAATTGCCTTTACATATTTTTGAAGAAAAATACAAAAAGATGATTGAGCATTGCCTAAAGAACAATAAAAATTTTGGTATTATAAATTCAAAAAATAATGATTCTCTAGTAATTGGATGTACGGCATCTATAGAGCAATTAGTTGGCGGAGAAAATGAAAGTAGAGAATATGATATCTTGGTATCTGGGGTAGAGAGATTTATTGTTAAGAGTTATAATACTTCAGAAAATTATAAGCAGGCATATGTTAAAACATGGAATGATATCGACGATACTATTAATCAAGATTTATTACAAGAAGCCAATGTTTTCTTGTATGAGGTATTATTGAAACTAGGAGCATCTTCTAAAATTCCACAGATTGATATGCCAAAAAGTTCTTTTGAAATTGCCTCTATGTTAGATATTGATAAAAGAGCAAAAAAAATTCTATTGAAAAGTCAATCTGAGAACGATCGTTTAATTGTATTAAAAAGAATATTAAAGAAAGCAATTATCAAGATTGATTATGAAGACCCTGCTAGATCTGTTTATCCTAGCTACTCACAATTTGAAGCATAGTTTTTAATTAGCTTTCTTAGACAGTCTTTCTAAAAACATAATAAAGTCATCAATAATTATATACGCAACTGGCACAAGTAACAATATAATACTAGTTGCAAATAAAATTCCAACCCCTAGAGATATTGCCATAGGCTTTAGGAATAGAACCTGCGTGCTTTGATTAAATAGTAATGGTACAATACCTAAGAATGTTGTCATTGAGGTTAATACTACTGGCCTGAATCTTGTACGAACTGCATCTAGCACAGCTTTTCTAGTTTCTACACCTTTCTCTTTGGCTCTATTTACAAATACAACCAAGAGAAGACTGTCGTTTACTACAACACCAGATAATGCGATAACACCAAGAAGAGATAGTACTGACATAGGCTGATTAAACAATAAGTGTCCAAGGATTGCTCCTACCACTCCAAATGGAATTGCTGATAATACAATCAATGGCTTAAAGTATGATTTAAGTGGAATCGCAAGCAGTACATAAATAACAAAAATTGCTAAACTATATTTTAATAATATATCATCTAGCTGTTTGCTTTGTTCAGCTGGCTCTCCCGCTAATGCGAAATCTACTCCAGGAGTTTTATCCATAACCTTTTTGAGTTTCCCCATTGGTTCTCCTTCAAATGGACCTCCGGGCCATACAATTGTTTGCAAGATCATAGAAGAAGTATTTTTAGAAACATCAACATCGGATGTTACTTCAATAACGCGCTTTCCATCAACACGAACAATCGCTGATTTTCCTTCAACTTCTTTAATGTTAGCAACAGCATAGAGTGGCACCTTAATCCCTTGAGGGGTACGTATTCTCATATTTTCTAAAGTTATTAGATTGTCACGCTCGTCTTTTGGGAGCTTCAACATAACCTTAATATCATCATCTTCTCTTTGAATGCGCTGCACCTCTTCACCAAAGAATGCTTGTCTTACTTGATGTGCAATATCCATCGTAGTAATGCCATAAACTTCAGCAGACGGTAACAACTCAATTTGTAATTCATTTTTACCTTTGGTGTCAGTATCTGCTAAATCATAGATGCCTGAAAAGCTAGAAAGTAGTACTCTTGTATCAGCTACTACTTGATTTAATTTTTCAAAACTATCTCCTGAAAATTCAAAGTGAATTGATTTACCAGCAGTAAAAACATTAGCACTATAATTTAATCGCTCTACACCTGGGATAGTTCCAATACGTGAACGCATCTCATCGATAATATCGTATGCACCTGTTAATCCCCATCTATTCTCTGCAGGAGTTAGCACAATAACAACCTCTCCTAGGTGTGGTGTTGATGCAGCTGTAATAGCCCCTCCGCTAGGACTATTCTCAGCTTCAGCATTTGCAAAATAGTGCTGTCCAACAGTTGTTAATACATGAGAAATAATTATTTCTGGCTCAGTTGTGTTCAACTCTTGTTTAAGTTTTAGAGCTTCACTTTCAATAATTTGAGTAATAGCTTGGGTTTTCTCTATTGGAGAGCCTTCTGGTAATTCAAATACAATTCCAACTTCTTGAGCCTCTAGAACAGGAAAAAACTGCCATTTTACTAATCCTCCAGCAAGCAAAGATAAGGTCATAATCATCATTCCTATAAATGCTGAAATAGTGACATATCGATTAGTAATAGATTTTTTAACTAGAGGCATCCAGAAATTATCTACAAACCTATAAAGTTTTTCTGAAGAATAATTTCTTACCGCCTTTAATCTTTTACCAAAACCTACAAAACTGGTTTGGAACCATTCACCAGCACGGTATAAGTGGGCTGGTAAAATTGTCGTCGACTCGATTAATGAAAATACTAAAATTGGAATAGCGGTTAATGGAAATGTTTTCCAGATACCACCTGTTTGTCCGGCTAGATTAAGCATGGGTGCAAATACAACAATAGTCGTTAATACTCCAAAAAAGACAGGAATTAATACTTCCATGGTACCTTTAATGGTTGAGTCCATATTATTTTCTTTGAGGTTTATGCGCCTTCTAAAAACATTTTCTCCTACAATAATGGCATCATCAACAACAATTCCCAATACTACAATAAACATAAATGCCGATAAAATATTCACAGTAACACCGATTTGCGGCAGAATAATTAATGCCCCTCCGAAAGAGATTGGAATACCCATTGACACCCAGAATGCTACCGATGGTCTTAAAAACATTGTTAAAAGAAGTAATACTAAAACCATTCCAATAGCAAAATTTCTATACAGGAGATCAATACGATCTTGGAGATATCGTGCTTGATCATACCAATAATCAATACTCACATTTGGGGGCATATCTGACTGCTTACTCTTAACATACTTTCTTAATTGATCAGCAGCCAGGAGTACGTCTTGGTCACCAACTAAATTTACACTAATAAACATTGCTGGAATACCATCCCATCGATAATATCTTTCTACATCAATAAATCCATCGGTAATAGTTGCTATGTCCTTGAGAAGTAATTGACTTCCATCTGGCTGACCTTTAATAACAATATTTTCATACTCAATAGCATTATAGGACTGTCCCACTGTTCTAATTAATAGGTCACCACTTTTACTTGATAACAACCCTCCTGGTAAGTCGATTGACCCTTTATTAATTGCCATAGATATTTGATCAAAACTTAAGTTATACTTTTCAAGATTGTTTTCAGACACCTCTATAGTAATTTCTTTATCTCTGTCTCCGTTTATTTCTGTAAATGAAACTTCGCTGAGCTCTTTCATTTCCTTATTCAGTTCTTTAGTAATATTTAATAGGACCCGTTCATCGACATCTCCATACACAATAACATCTAACACTTTCTCGCTAGTTTCCAACTTACTAACAACGGGAGCCTCACTATTTTGTGGGAAAGTACTTATACCATCCATGATTGTGTTGATATCATCTAAAGTAGTATCAATCTCATCGCTATTATAAACTTGTATAGTAATTAATCCAGCACCCTCCAGTGAGTATGATTTTATTTTTTCAATATTAGAAATTCCTTGAAGTCTATCTTCTATTTTTGAAGAAATTGAAGACTCTACTTCTTTTGCAGATGCTCCAGGATAAGGAACAGAGATTGTAATAGTTGCAAGATCTGGAATAGGAAAGAATTCAGACTTCATTGTTGGATACGATACAAAGAATCCACCAAAAATTAAAAAAAACATAAATAGGTTCGCAGGGACACTATTCTTAACGAACCAAGTAACAATACCTCTCATTATTGATATCTTGGGTTGACTAGCATTCCATTAGTTGCAATACTAAGTTTGGATACAACCACTCTTTCACCCGCTTTCATCCCTTCTTTTACTAAAATATAATTTTTCATTTTAGTAATGACTTTTACTTTTCTTATTTCTAGAGTATCATCTTGATTTAAAACCAAGAGTTCATCATTAGGAGTTAATGCAGTATTTGGTATCATAAAAATGTCTTCTAACTGCTTTCCATTGATTTCGGCTTCTACAAATAAACCAATTGGCAAGATAGGCTTTGTCTCTTCAATAAAATTATTTTTGAAATTTGCGATTAACTTAATCATTCGAGTCATTGGATCAATAACACCATCAACACGTTCTAGATTCCCAGCCCACTCTTGCATTTCACCTCTATAAACAGATTTAATAATTACGATAGACTTTTGATCAGGGTTTAATTTTCTACCATCCATTGGGATATCTAAAAATTGTAAATCACTATCTTTGACAGAAAGGGTAACTTCAATTTCATTTGAAGTATACATAGATCCTACTGATTGGCCAGGAATAATAGTGGAGCCTAAATCAATATTGATATTTTGAATACGTCCTGTATATGGCGCAGTAATCTCTGTTTTATTTAGTTTTTTTTCTGCTGATTGCACTTGAGCTTTTGCAACTTCTAATGCAGCTTTTGCTTGCTTTAGCTGAGGTTTTTTAGCTGTTAGATCTTTTGCAGTACCTTTGCCAACTTGTTCCCAAGCTTCTTGAGCAATCTCTGCTTCTGCTTGTTGAACTGCAAATTGAACTTCAGCACTTGCTAGCTGAAGCAGGGCATTCTTATACTGCAGCTGTAAATCGGTATCATCAATTTTAGCTAAAATCTCCCCACTAATAACGGAAGATCCTTCAGAGAATTTTTTAGAACGATAAATAACTTCTCCGCCTACTTCAGATGTTAAGACCGTCTGAGTAATAGGGGTTGTTGTTCCAGTTGATTTTATTTTTATTTGATAATCAATAGGTGTTAAAATTTGAACATTTACATCCATAGGGGCTTCTTCTTGTATAGGTTCAGCAGATATCTGGCCTAACATGTATAGCACAGATGCAATAACCGTGGAAATAGCTATAATTAGTAATGGTTTTAAATATTTAATCATTGTTTGTAAGTGAACCCTCCTCCAAGTGCTAATATTAAGTTTATTCTTCGTTCAATCCGAATTCTTTCTACGCTAGCTAACATATTTTTATTATCAAATAGTGCATTATTTGCATTTAATACCTCTTCTATAGTTCCTACTCCTCTAGCAAATTCTTCAAAAGTTGTATCATAGATAGATTTAGATAGTACAATATTTTCTTTTAAAAGCTGTAATGATAATTGTGCACTTTGATCAAATTCTAAACCTGATTCTACCTCTTTATAGGCTTTAAGTAAGTTGTTAATAAATTCAAGCATAGCAATTTCTTTATTAGTTTTAGCAATTTTTTTATTTGCTATTAATTTTCCTGCATTGAATACGGGAGCAAGCAAATTAATCCCATTACTCCAAACGCTAAAATCGTCATTGAGTAAGTCTTGGATATTGCTTGACGTTCCCGTAGATCCCACTAAACTAAATGAGGGATATAGAGATCGCATAGCTTGCCTATCAAGTGCTTTTGATGCTAATAAATTATATTGAGACGCAATCAAATCAGGACGCCTTTTTACAATATCTGCTGGTAATACAGTCGGTATATTAGGAATAGACTTTGGAAATTCTGTAGCCGTATCTAGTGTTAAATTTGGGTATTCTTTTATTAGTACTTTTCCTTCACGAACAAGCGACGAAGAGATACTTTTCTTATTCTCTAAATCACTCTTAGCTATATTAAACACTAGTTCTGATTGTTGTAGCGCTTTTAATGAAATAATTCCTTTATTATAACGACTCGTATATAAATCAAAGATAATTTTGGCATTATTATATTTTTGTGCAGCATTTTTTACCAATTGTTTGGATTCAATAATTGAGAAATAAAGCTTTGTTGCTTCAGATGTAAGAGAAAATTGATAATACGTATAATTATATTTTGCAGATAAATATTGTTGCTTACCTGCAAGCCTTCCTTGTCTCATTTTTCCCCACAAATCAATTTCCCACTGAGTGTTTAATGATAGACTATAATTTTCTTGATTAAAGGTTGTTATTTCACCACTCTCTCCTCCGAATAATTCGGTAAATATTGAAGGGAGTCCTGCTGAATTTTGTTCAGATTCTCCCGCTGAAGCACTTATCCCTATAGAAGGGAAAAGATTAGAAGTGGATATAACCGATGCTTGTTTTGCAATTCTGGTATTGAGCATAGCTTGCTCTAGATTAATATTTTCATTGAGAAATTGAGATAAAAATTGATTTAGTTTTTCATCTTGAAATTCATTCCACCATATATCTGAAATATTAATTGTGATAGGAGTTTCGTTCGCCCAATTCTCTGGAATATCATCAATTTCTATATCTTGAGGGTCTATTGCTTTCTTGCTAGCACAACTAATGAGTACGAAAAATAATAATATATGAAGAAAATAATTTTTCACAGTTATTTAGCCATTAAATATTCAGATATTTTAAATAATACAATAAGACTTATAGCCCAACTGATACTAATGATTGCATAGTTTATATCTCCATCAGCAATGAAAGCAGCGTTAATTTTTTCACCACCCATATAAGCTAGAGGAGCTAGTAAGCCATAAAACCCAATTAGCATATATTTGCCTCTTAAGCGATTCATTGCATGATTAATTTGCGCTGCAAATCCTGCCCACATACATAGTATCCATATTGGAGCCAAATGAGGGGCAGAGTCTATACTACCATTATAGGTAACAATCCCAAAAGCAGAGAAACTTGAATCAACGACTACACCCATTAAAATTGCTATAAGAATTAGTTGAACCTCTTCTTTTAGATGGTGAGCGACAATCATAAAATGTAAATATAGAAATATAATAGTAGGTATCAATGCAAGCGCAGTTACGCCTTGAGCGCCACTATAGACACAACAAATCCATACTATTGAGAATCCAAAGTAGTTAATGGCGACATTTGTATGAGATAGTATATATTTAATCATGGATCCTCTATTATTTGTTGTTAACTAAAATATGACCATCAAAAGTCATAAAAGTAACATTATTTTTTATCATTAAATTTATCTTGAATAATCTGGAATCTAAAGCTAAAGATTTTTCTTAATTGAGGCTTGATAAACAAAGGATGCACAATAGCTCTAAACGCTTCTAAGGGTAAAGCGTAAGTGATTTCGTCTACAATATTCACTCCACCTTCGACAGTTTTAAATGAATGTTTATGATGCCAATAGCTATAAGGCCCTTTTAATTGTTCATCTATAAAGAATTGATTTTTTTTATAACCAGTAATCATTGTTCTCCATCTTGCTGGTATACCCATAATATTCACAGTATAATCAATAATTGCTCCCTCTCTCATTTCTATAGGTTTGGGTGTCATAATATGAAAACCCATAGCAGGAGGAGTAATTTTTTCAAGATTTTCTGGTCTAGAAAAAAAATCAAAAACAGTATCCATATCGCTTGAAACAAACTGTTCTTTTTTGAAAGTGTATACTTTAGGCTTTCTTAACAATGATAGAATAAATACTAAAAATAGCATTAGTCCGGTTAATAATATGACTTGTATAAAATCCATTTAATGTCCCCCTTTGGAAAGTGGCTCGAGAGGGAATTGAACCCCCGACACAAGGATTTTCAATCCTCTGCTCTACCAACTGAGCTATCGAGCCTTGTAAAATTTTAAAAAAACTACACATTATAAGTTATTTAAAAAACACATAAATATTTATTAGTTTCAGAAATGAAAAATATTATTATCGCTTCTTCCAATGAACACAAAATATCTGAAATTATTACAACAATTCAACCTTTTTTTGATAAGATTTATTCATTGAGTGATTTTCCCGAAATCGGAGACATAAAAGAAGATGGAACTTCTATTGTTGAAAACTCGTTTATTAAATCAAGGGTGACATTTAATCATACTAAACTTCCATCTATGGCAGATGATACCGTATTAGAGGTTGATTGTCTAATGGGAGATCCTGGAATTTATACTGCTAGATATGCAGGTGAAAATGCTACGTATGAAGATAATATGAATAAGCTTTTAAAAAATATGAAAGGTATTCCTTTTAATGAAAGAACTGCTAGATTTAAAACGGTCGTTACATATGTTGATGGAGAGAACGATTTTTTTGTAGAAGGATGTTTAGAAGGTAAGATACTACAAGAGCGACAAGGAAGCTTAGGCTTTGGTTATGATCCTATTTTTTATGCGTCAAAACAAAAAATATCTTTAGGAAATATGAGTTTAAAAGAAAAAAATGAAATAAGTCATCGTGCGCTTGCAATTCATAAATTTGCAGATAAAATAAAAAAACTGATGTATGTATAAAATTTATCTATTTGCCCTTGTTTTATTGTCATCTCCAATCCTGGGAGTTGAAAGTCCTAATAATAGTAATATTGTTACTAATCCATTTTTTAAAAAAGAATCAGTCAATTTTTGCTTAAATGATTTTTCTAACTACCCTATCGGAATTTTTAAAAATGTTCAATCTTTGAATAAGTACAATGTGAAACTAGATCTTGATTCTAGCATGATATCAATTAGCCAATCTACCTTAGATCATCAACACCTGATTCCCTATATTTCTTCTTTAGATGAGTATTTAAAAGATTTATACATGAAGAACCAAAGATATAACTTTAGCGAACCATTTATTTTATCAGCTTCAGATACAACGATTGCTAGTAATAAGGGTAGATATTTAGAGGTAGCTGATTTTGATTTAGGAGCACTTGGAAGAGCTTCCTTAAGAGTTCAAGGTAATATTAACCTATCCGGTAAATTGGTAAATCAAGATCAAGAGCTCGTAAGATCTTCTTATAAGGAACAAGAAAAAACTAATTTTAAATTTGATCAAAAACAGCAATTAAATGTTCAAGGTAAAATTGGTGAAAAAATTACTGTATCATTAGATCAGAATTCAGAAAGAGATTTTGATTGGGAAAATACTATTCGCGTTGATTATGCTGGTGATGAAGATGATATTTTACAAAAACTTGAGATAGGAAATATTGCATTGACGTTACCCTCAACTGAGTTTGTAACATTCTCAGGTCAGAATAAGGGCTTATTTGGAATTAAAGCTCTCACAAAATTAGGTCCACTTAATATCACAAGCATTGCATCGGTAGAAAGAACTAAAAAACAATCTGAAAAATATAAAGGTACTTCTGAGGTAAAAACTAATCAAATACAGGATTATGATTATCGTAAAAACTTATATTTCTTTATTCATGAATGGTTTAGAAATGGCTCTTCTGATATTATACCAGATAGCGGTTTTCAAGTAAACATCCCCTCTTATTACCCTTTAAATAATGGGTTACACAATATTGGTAATCTGGTAATTAAAAATTTTGAACTCTATAAAATTGATTCTTCTAATAACCCACAAGCAGATCCTGGTACGGCATATATTGATCCAAACGATATAACCTTTTACAATGACAGTAGCAAGGAAGGAGCATTTATTAAGCTAGAACGAGGTTCCGATTATGCAGTCAATGAAGACTTGGGTTTTATAAGGATGCAGAATACTCTTCAGAATGAAATTATAGGAGCACATTTTGAGCTAGCAGATAGAACAACGGGAGCAATCGTTCTAAAGGTTGGAGCTAATATTGGAGATGATGGAAGTACGGTTTTAGTATTAAAAATGTTAAAAGCTCAATCATCACACCCTAATCATCCAACATGGGACCTTATGTTTAAAAATGTATATTCTCTTGGAGCGACTAATATTGATCAGTCTAGTTTAGAGGTTAAAATTTTAGATAATTTTTCTACTCCTGTTAGTGACAGAACAAGTGCTGGCGCTACCTTTTTAAATTTATTTGGTTTAGATAATCTTAATCAAGCTGGAGCAGCTTCGCCGGATGAAGTTATTGATTTTAATAATCCAAATATTGTTAATCTAAAGGCAGGAGAAGTCCATTTGCCGGCCTTACTACCTTTTGTATCAAGCAATAGTATAGAGGGTGGGAATGATAGCAATACGTTGGACCCTTTATTACAACAGGGGAAAATGTATACCAGTACTAATCGAACGGAATATACAGGCGATTCTCGTTTTACCATTGCTGCAGGCTATATAAATCCAAAATCTACAATTAATCTAGGCTTCACATTGGTTGAGGGTAGTGAAGAAATTTATTCTAATGGTCAAAAACTAGAAAGAGGTCAAGATTATCAGATTGATTATTTTTCTGGAACGATAATGCTTACTGAAAATATTGATCCCAATAGTGATTTAGAAATTGTATATGATAAGCATGACCTGGTAACCTTTGATAGAAAAGTAATGGTTGGTTCGCGTGCACAGATAGATTTTGATGAAAATTCATTTTTAGGTATGACAGCCCTTTATTATAATCAAGATATAGTAAATAAAAAGGTCGAAGTAGGTTTTGAGCCAGTTCAAAATTTTATTTGGGATATTAATGGGCGTTATGAAAAAGATTTAGATAATTTATCTGCATCATTAAATAAGCTTGATATGTTCAATGCTGAAAAATTATCCAGATTTACTTTTGAAGGAGAAATAGCACAAGTATTACCCAATCCTAACTCTATATCTAATGCCGCTACAGGTGACAGTGATGGGGTAGCATATATCGATGATTTTGAAGGATCAAAACGAGTTACTAGTCCATCAATATTGCGAAGATTCTGGAATATTTCTTCTGCTCCACTGAATCTTGACACTGATCAGCCTTTTGATCAAAGAAATCGAGCGAGAATGCATTGGTACAACCCGTACTCTCAAGTATTAACAAATACTATTTGGCCTAATATATCTACATCACAAAGAGCCCAGAATCTTACCACAGATATTTTAGTATTAAACTTTGAACCAAAAGAATATCAAGAAAGCGTAGACCCAGATTCAGTATGGGCTGGTGTTGTCACTCCAATGTTTATAGGAGACTATGACCAGACAAGAAGTAGATTCTTTGAAATTTGGTTGCGTGGAGATGAAGGACATTTAACAGTAGACTTAGGTAAGATTAGCGAAGATTATAATGGTGATGGTTCTCTGAATAACGAAGATATTCCAGATGCGGGGCTAGCTCTTGGTAATGGATTTTTAGAAGACGCTGAAGACACGGGTCTTGATGGTTGTTTTGATAGTTTTGAAGATGGTTGGGGAAACTGCTTAAGTACAGAAGAAGGATTAAGCTACCAAGATTATCTATCTAATGGAGAAATAGCTATTATCAATGCTTCTTCTGATGTGAATGTGAATGACCCAAATGATGATAATTGGGATTATACTGAAGGAAGTTCAGATTATACAAAAGTAAACGGTACAGAGGGGAATGGTACTGGAGATAGAATTCAAGCAGGAGGTAAATATCCTGATAGTGAAGACTTAGATCAATCAGGGTTTTTAGACAGATCTAATGATTATTTTACTAAAACTATTTCTTTAGATGATAATACATATGTTGCTGGTTCTACTATTGTTAATGGAGTAGAGACAGGTTGGAAATTGATAAGAATTCCTTTGAGTCATTTTTCTCAAATCAAAGATATTACGCTAAGTGAAATTAAATATGTGAGACTTGTAGTGTCTGGTATTGATAAGCCATCGCAGTTAGAAATTGCTAAAATGGAGCTTGTAGGAAATGCATGGGAAGAGATGGGAACATCATTTGTTGATCAAGAAGAATATGCAGTTCAAGATAGCACATTTTTAGTGACAGTAGTAAATGATGAAGATAATCCTGATTACATACCACCGAAAGGTGTTTTTGGAGAGTATGATCAAATCAGTAAAATACGCTCTAAAGAGCAGTCTTTAGTTCTAAAGTTTGATAATCTAAATCCAGATTTTAAAGGAGCAGCAAAGAAAATTTTATCATCTATGACATCTCAAAAAGGACAAAGTTTTTTGATGTACGATCAAATGAAAATGTTTGTTTATGGGGACAGTCCAGATGCATCAGAAAATAATACTGATTTAAGGTTTTTTATACAATTTGGGACTGGAGATGAATATTATAAATTAACTAAACCCGTATATGATAGCTGGGATGAAGACCAAGAAAGAAATGCAATCAATCTTGACCTTAACTGGTTGACCAGTTTAAAGAATATGGATGAAAGTTCTATTGAAAAAATTAATGCTAATGATACATTTATTGATTCCTTAGAATATAAACGATATCAATTTATCGATGACAATAATGAAGAATATAAAAAGATTGAAATTGTAGGTAATCCCTCACTTTCTAGATTGCAATATTTTATTGTTGGAGTTGAAAACAACACAAGTCATCCAATTACAGGTGAGATTTGGTTAGATGAATTGCGCTTGAGTGGAGTAAAAAAAGAACAAGGAACTGCTGTAAGATTGAAATCTGAATTTAATTTATCTGATTTCAATAAGAGCTCTATCTCATATAGCAAAAAAGATGCCGACTTTCATATCCTACAAGAAAGAATTGGAACAAATACTACTACTGAAAATTTAATATTTACTAATAATATGCAATTAGGGAGCTTGTTTCCTCAGAAATTTGGGATTTCATTTCCAATAAATATGACATATAACATGCAAAATAATGCACCAAAATTTTTTCCAGGAACCGATATTAGAACTAACGGGGCTACGCCAGATTCTATATCAGTCAAGTCATCTATAGTTAGTTTTAATGGTAAAGTTTCAAAACAAATTAAATCAGAGAATCCTTTTGTTAAGTATACAATTGATAATCTTAGTGCATCATTTAATATGTCAGATCAAAATAGATCTGACGAAATTATGAAATCAGTAGATACAAAACGATTAACTACTAATCTTGATTATAACCTAAGATTCCCTAGTGATAATTATATTGAAGCATTCAAATGGATGTCCAAAGTACCATTAGTTGGTGAAAAAATTAGCGAAACTAAATTTTTCTATACCCCAACATCTCTTGTTACAGGATTTAGAATAAATCGGAATTTGACTGAAAGAGAATCAAGGTCTAGCACTGATTTGATTGATGATTTTAATTTAGGATTAGATAGAAAGCTTAGTATCAATTATAAAGTTTTTGATAATACGCAGTTTACTTATAATAAGAATATTAAAAGTGATATGTCAGAATATAGAGACAAGCTGCTTGAAAACTTAAAAATAGGAAAGGTCACAAGTAGCACAGAATCTTTAGGCTCTACTTTTAATCCGCAATGGTTGAGTTGGATTAAACCAAATTTTTCTTACAACACTAACTATTCATGGAACAAGCCATTATCTACTGTAATTGATGGAGCAAATCTTTCTGCAGTAAAGAATATTGGAATTAATTTTGCACTATCTGGGACTGATATTATTGAGACATTTTATACTCCTGCATCTAAGAGAAAGGCAATTACTCCAACTACTAGATCTAGATCTACAGCAGGATTATCAAGAGGTTCAGATATTGAAGCAGAAGATATAGAAGACAATAGAGATCTTTCAATAGATGAAGAAGATAAGAAAAAAGAAAAAAGAAAAATTGAAAATAGCTTTGTAATGGAAAGAATCTATCAGATGTCCAAAAAAGTAGAACCTTTAAGTGTTGCTATTAATACAACTACCAATAGAACTGCAAATGGTGTTAAAGGCGATGTTCCTTTGAGCTATAGATTTGGATTTAGTGATAGTCATGGATTAGAAAATGCACCAGAGGTAGGATTAAATACGGGAGCAGAAGATATTAAAAAATCTTTATCAATTAGAACTGGTATTCGTTTTAATCCAACAACATCTTTAAGTATCTCATTCTCTGAAAGTATCTCGTCAAATATTAATGGATATAATATTGATACTAGATCTATTAATAGAGATTATCTTGCCTATGGAAAACATCTCTCTAATGGAATACCTTTTTCTAATTGGTCTTTACGTATAGGGGGATTAGAAAAAATTAAATTTCTTTCACCTTATGTAAACTCAGTATCTATCGAGCATGCATTTAGCGGAAAAGAAACTCTATCTTGGAAATTTAATGATGATAGTGTTGGTGCAATTGATCTATTTAGTATATCATCATTTGCCAATAACAATGATGACAATAGACAATTTTCACGAACTTCTCGTAGCTTTACTCCATTGTTAGGTATTACCAGTTCTTTTAAGAATGGTATATCGACAAATATTAGAACAAACATTACTCATACTTTAGATGAAGTAGCAAATGGACTAACTTACGTTTCTGACAATAGTATTTTAGCTAGTATAACCTATAATTTTTCTAAAGGAATTAGATTTTCCCTACCATTTACTGAAAAAAATATATATCTAAAGAATAATATGAATATCACTTTAAATTTTGATATCAGTCAGAAAAAAGAAGAAGGATCTAAAGATAAAATCAATTTTGCTGAGCAAAACTTTACTAATTCACGCAAGAGTGTATTGCGAGTTACTTATACGTTAACTGATGATGTCACAGGGAGCTTATTTTATGAATATCGTGAAAATGATACTAGATTAACAGGTCGTAGAATTGATCGTGATTTTGGAATAAATCTAAATGTTGCAATTAGAGGGTAAGATGAAAAGAATATTATTTTTAGCTTTAGTTTTATTTGTAATTAGCTGTGATACTAAACCTACAAAGTCTATTGATATACCAAGCTTTGACTTCAATAAAGCATTTACATATCTAGAAAAACAATGTGAATTTGGTCCAAGAAATCCTGGCTCAGTTGGTCACTCAGATTTTAGTTATTATTTAAAAGATTTCTTAAGTGACTTATCGGGTAAGCTAACTGTCCAAGAATTTGTTTATACGGAGCCCATTACAAACATAGAAAGAGATGGTAAAAATTTTATTATTCAGTTTAATCAAGAAGCAAAATATCGCTTACTGATTGGAGCACATTGGGATACTAGATCTGTTTCTGATCAAGATGAATCTATAGATAACCAGAGCCTCCCAGTTCTTGGAGCAAATGATGGAGCAAGCGGTACTGCGGTTCTTATGGAGTTATGCAATATTGTTTCAGCGAACAATCCAGAAATTGGTATTGATGTCGTATTCTTTGATGCTGAAGATGGAGGAGTTCCTGGCCAACCAGATACTTTTGCTCTGGGAGCAAAATTTTTTGCTGAAAATTTACCTATTACAAAACCAGATTTTGCAATTATAGTAGATATGGTCGGAGATAAAAATTTAACTATCCCCATTGAAAGAATTTCTTATAGCATCGCTCCTGAGAAAGTCAAAGAAATCTGGGGGTTAGCAGAGGATTTATCATTGCCTGCTTTTAAAAAGACAATTCAAAATGAAATTTATGATGACCATGTCCCGTTATGGGAAATCGCAGAAATACCAGCTATTGATATTATTGATTTTCAATATCCAAATATGTTTTATAATTATTGGCATACTCAGCTTGATACCCCAGAAAATTGTTCAGCACAAAGCTTAGGACAAGTAGGAAAATTATTAGTAAGTTATATCTATGGCTCAACTCATCAATAAATTATTTATCGTTTTATTGCTAGCAATTATTGCTTGCGGCGGCGGCGGAAGTTCTTCACCTACCGATCCTAGCGATGGAACTGATCCTGGCGATGGAACAGACCCTTATGATTTTCCTAATGCCACCAATCTAGACCAATTAAGTCAAATAGAGATTGTAACATGGAATATTAGACAATTTCCACAACATAGCACCACAACGAGTTATGTCAAAAGTCTTTTAGAGGCATGGAATGCTGACATATATTTATTTCAAGAAATTTCAAGTGAATCTGAATTAATCAGCATGGTAAACTCAATGAATGATTATTCCTATGTAGTAGATGAAGAATCTGGAAATTTAGGATTTGCTTTAGTCTATAAAAATAGCACTGTTACTTTCAATTCTAAAAATGAGCTTTGGGCAGACACTCCAAATAGTAATGATGGAGACTCAGACTATGAAAATAATGCACAATATCAATTTGCTAGTCGCCCACCAATGGAAAATTATATTACATGGACAGATGGAACTAAATCAATGGATTTGTATGTAATGGATGTACACTACAAATGTTGTGGAGATGATACTTATGATAGTAGTGATCCTTCAGATGAAACTAACAGAAGACATCATGCCAGCTTACTATTAACAGATTATGTGATTAATAATAGAGCATCAGACAATGTTATTATTGTAGGCGATTTTAATAATACAGGCTCTCAATCAGTGGATAATCCAACGATTAGCCCTTTTACTGACCCTAACATTTCTTCTTCAACAAATTTTCTAATGGTAGACAAAGATATTCTTACTGGACCAAGTAGTGGATATTCATGGCAAGGCTGGACAAGTTCATATTCAGCGGCACATTTCGATCATATAATTATTAATCAACCTCTATTCCAATATGGTGGAACAACAACAACGGGTGTTATTGCTTTGCCAACAGAAACTAATACTGCTGCTACAACTGTGGCTGACAGAATATCTGATCACCAGCCAGTATTTATGCGATTTTATCCCTAATTAATGTTTTGATTAATATCCTTAGAGTAATAATTATTTTTTCTCTATCAGGGTTTTTGAGTGCCCAAGATTTTAGTAAAATCGATATTGATTTAGATAATTTATCATTCCAAAAAACTATTATTCCTCTTCAAGAATTAAATAATACTTTCCCCAAAAATATAAATGTACTATCACGATTATCGGCAGCACATCATTTTTTATCCGAAGAAACTAATGACAAAAAAATAGAAAAATTAAATATGGACAAGGCTTTAAAGTATATAACTGAGGCTATGTCAATTGATTCTACTAATGCAGAAGTCCATAAATGGTACGCTGTTTCATATGGTAAGAGCGTTGAAAACCAAAGTATTAGAAAGCAGATTGAAAGTTCTAAAATTATTGAATTTCATTGCCTCAAGGCTATTCAGAAAATTCCCAATGACCCTTTTTGTTATAATATAATGGGACAATGGCATTATCGGCTTGCTGATATCAGCTCATTTTCAAGACGACTAGCTAAAATTATATTTGAAGAACCCCCAAAAGGTTCTTTTGAGATGGCAGAATATTTTCTTAAGAAAAGCTTAGAGTTAGAACCTAATTATATTGGTACATACTATTGGCTGGGAAAGACATATGAAAAGATGGATAAAAAGGATAAAGCGTTATTACTGTTTCAAACAGCCATTGATTTACCTAGGCCTTATAATAGAGAAGAATTAATGTATCAAGATATTCTACAGCAATTAAAAAAAGAACAATCTTAAAGTTTTTTAACTTGCTTATAATTTTCAGGAGTATGAAAGATCTCTGGGATAGAATCTATCGCTGAATATCTTTTCAAGTTATATTCAAATTCTCCATCTTTACCGCTAAAAATTGCTTTAACAACAACTGCATTTCCATTGATTCCTAGCTCTGATAAATCACCATCGATATCCAAATTCATCCAATTTTTTTCAAATTTATCAATTTTGCTTTGCATAGATGTTACAATATCAGATTTTTGCAGCTCACTTGTAAACCAAAGAAGGACACTTGAATCTTCATCGCTTACATCTGTTACTTTGTATGATTCAAAACCATTAACTATTTCTATAGTATCTGATACTATAGGCTTAGAATCTTCCCCTTCCTCTGATTCATTATTTTCTTCGCCAGAAGGAGGAGAAGTAGGATCTTTTTCTTTTAAGAATTCTGACAATAACTTCTTAGTAAAACGATTTTTTTTATGATTTATTTTTATAATAGTAGAATCTTGAAATGAAATAATAGTACCATTTTGCATATTTCTACTCATTAAGCGCGCCAATCCTTTTCCTTTAAATGAAAAATCCATTTTTGAATAGTATGTATCTTCAGAAAAATATTTATGAATAGAAGATTTCATAGAACCCATTTTGAAAGAGGCTACAGTAGTTTCTTCAACGATAAACCCAGATTGCGCAATAAGATTAGATGAGATTAATAATGAAAAGAGTAAAAAGTATATATTGTTCAAATGTATTACAATCCAGTTTCTTGGACAGTCTTTTTAACTTCTACGAGAGTATTGTCTAGAGCATTTTTTTCTTCATCATTTAAATCAAATGTTAGAATATTTTCAACACCATCAGCGCCAATTACAGTTGGAACACCAATAAAGTATCCGTCTACATTGAATTCACCTTCACATAATGATGCGCATGGGATTACTCTCTTTTTATCTTTGACAAAACTTTCAATCATTTCTACTGCAGATTGAGCAGGAGCATAAAATGCAGAGCCCTTACCAAAAAGCTTAACTAATTCTCCGCCACCAAAGCGAGTTCTATCTTCAATTGCTTTAATTGTGTCAGCATCTAATAATGATGTCAATGGAACACCTCCGACAGTTGCTAAACGACTTACAGGAACCATGGTATCTCCATGTCCACCAAGTACCATGCAAGTAACATCTTGGGAAGAAAGATTGGTTGCTTCTGCAATAAATGATCTGAACCTAGCGCTATCAAGCGCTCCAGCCATACCAACTACTTTATTTTTAGCAAAACCAGATACTTTATAAAAAGCATATACCATTGCATCCAAAGGATTTGAAACAACTATTACAAAAGCATTAGGAGCATGTAGTTTTACTTGCTCTGCAACATTTGTCATAATATCTAAATTTTTCTTTAATAAATCTTCACGATCCATTCCTGGTTGTCTTGGAAATCCTGCGGTAATAACCACAACATCTGAACCTTTAATTGTTGCAAAATCTGATGAACCAGTTAATTTAGCATCATAGCCATCATGTGGAAGAAGTTGAGATATGTCTAAAGCTTTTCCTTTGATAAAATTTTCAGCTTGGGGAATATCGATAATAACAATATCGCCTAATTCTTTTTGAGCAGAGAGTAGAGCAATATTACCACCGACTTGACCACCTCCGATTAATGCTATTTTTGGTCTAGCCATTTTTAATTGTGTTCTATGACGCTAACAAAGCTTGTACTGCCTTTTTTGCTAAACTTTACTAGGCCAGGTGAGGTTGCAAACAAAGTATCATCATTTCCTCTTTTAACATTTCGTCCAGGATGTACTTTAGTGCCTCTTTGTCTGATAATAATACCGCCAGATAAGATTGATTGTCCATCGGACATTTTTACACCTAATCTTTGTGCATTGGAATCTCTTCCATTTCTTGAACTACCTTGTCCTTTTTTATGAGCCATGAGTCCCTACCTTTTATTTTTTCTTCTCAGCAACTTTTTTCTTAGCTGCTGGTTTCTTTTTTGGTGCAGCTACTTTAGTAGTTTTAGCCACTGCTTTTTTTGCTTTTGATCCAGTAATAGACTGAATTTCTAGCATAGTTAAATCTTGTCTATGACCATTTTTTCTTTGATACCCTTTTCTTCTCTTCTTTTTGATGACAGTCACTTTATTAGCCCTCTTGTGCTCAAGCACTTTGACGCTAACTTTATATGTGTCTAATTCTTTAGGGTTAAAAATATTGGTATCTTTATTTGATACTGCTATTACATTATCAAATTTTAAAGTTTTGCCTACTTCGATATCTATCTTAGAATCTACTAAGAGAGTATCGCCTTTAGCGACTTTATACTGCTTTCCATATATTTCTACAATTGCGAACATAGCTTGGGAACTTAATAGCTAATTTATTGGTTATCAAGTACCTATTTCATGAGTTATATCTGTTGGATCTGACATTCGAGTAAAGCGAAATACATTTTTACCCATTGAAATATCGTCGATGACTTTTAGATATACAAAATTTTTCCACATCAAGCTGATATAATCCCTCTTTTTTTCTTCTTTTAAGTAATGAGCAATTTCAGGGTTAAGATATAATTTTAATCTAATATCTCGATTTTTTTGTTTGTAGTCACGTAGCCAATAATCAATTCTAGTTAAAAGAGTATCTTTCGATATGATTCTTCCATCTCCATTACAGGTATCACAGCGCTCAGTTAGTGAGTCGATAATACTTAGACCAGTTCTTTCTCTCGTCATTTCAAGGACTCCGAACTCAGAAATTTCTGATACAGCTACTTTTGCCCTATCTTTTCTTAGTTCTTTCTTCATTTCAAGGTATACTTTTTTTCTATTTTCTGCATTTACCATATCAATAAAGTCAATTAAGATTAGTCCTGACAAGTGCCTCAATCTTAGTTGTACTGCTACTTCTTTTGCTGCTTCTAAGTTAATTTTTAGAGAATTGTCTTCATGTGCTTTTTTACCAACAAACTTTCCACTATTTACATCTACAACTACCATCGCTTCAGTTCTTTCTATGATTAGATACGCTCCACTCTTTAACCAAGCTTTTTTTCTCAATAGCTTAATCATGTCATTATCAATGCCTGTATCTTTAAACAAAGGAACTCTTTTACGATAGTGCTGTAGGGCGTCTCCAATCTCTAATGCATCATCTTTAACCATTTTTTGTATTTTTTTGTAGTCGTCCTTAGAATCAACAACAATTTTTTCAACTTTATCACTGATTAAATCTCTTAATACGCTTGATGTCATTTCTAGATCATTATGTATTACTGCTGGAGCATCACTTTTTTCTGACAATTTCATTAGACCGTTATATTTTTCTTCTAGACTTGCATAGTCATTTTGAATCTGCTGATCGGTCTTTCCCTCAGCTACGGTACGAATAATAATTCCTAAGCCATGTTTTTTCATATCAAATGCAATTTTTTTCAATCTTCTACGTTCGTAACGATCTTGCATCTTTTTTGATACCCCAACATATTTTGATTTAGGTATTAAAACAATAAAACGTCCTGCAATTGAAAGATTTGTAGTAACTCTAGCACCCTTATTATCGAAAGGTTCTTTGATTACTTGTACAATAATTTCTTGACCAGGGGATAGCAATACATTGATTTCTTTTGAGTTTTTAGATTTAGGTTTGCGGTCTGCAATTAATTCAGGGTCTGAAATTTCAGAGAATGGTAAAAAAGCATTATTACCTTCACCTATATTAACAAATGCAGCTTGCATCCCAGGAATTACATTTTCAACAACTCCTTTATAGATATTGCCTACTGTTCTTTCTTTTGATTCTTTATCAACGTGGAGTTCGGCAAGCTTACCATTTTCTTTAACAGCAATCCTTGTCTCTCCTACACCTTTACTGATGTAAATTTCTTTTTTCATAAAAGCCTTACTTTCATTATAGCTAGATATATATGTATATATAGCACATAGTTTAATTTTCTAATGAAATAAAGGAGAGAATACTAGGTATAAAAAATTTTATTAGTTTAAAGTTATAAAAGTAAAAAAAATAGTTAGTTTTTAATTTCTATCCTCAATTTCACAAGTAATTTAGCGATTTTTAACTTTAAAATACATATAATCTGACAATTATGTTTAACGAAGAGCTAATTGCAGGAAAAGTAGCAGCACGAAATGCTGGAAAAATTCTGATGAAGCATTTTTCTGAATCCGATAAACAGGTAAAATATAAAAGTTTAAACAATCCTGTTACAATTGCAGATTATGAGGCAGACCAATATATCGCAGATTTTATTGGAGGAGAATTTCCAGATGATGGGTGGTTATCAGAAGAAACCGTAGATACGGAAGCGCGATTAAGTAAGTCTCGTGTATGGATTGTAGATCCATTAGATGGTACCAAAGAATTTATTGAAGGGGTGCCACATTTTTCTGTTAGTATTGCTTTAGTAGAGGATGGCTATCCTGTTATAGGCATTGTTTATAATCCACATACAAAGGAAATGTTTTATGCCGAAAAAGGCAAAGGAGCATTTTTAAACGGAAAAAATGTGAGTATATCAAAAAAAGAACACTTGAATAAAGCCTCTATTACAGTTAGTAGATCTGAGTATAAGAAAAAACTATGGGCAAAGTATAGTGACACTTTTAATAGGATAGAACCTATTGGCAGCGTTGCGTATAAACTGGGATTGGTTGGAGCCAATAAATATGATATTTTTTCGACACTTGCCCCAAAAAATGAGTGGGACATTTGTGCAGGAGATTGTATTGTTAGAGAAGCTGGCGGATTGGTGAAAACGATCAATGATAAAAATATTATCTACAATCAAAAGAAAACTCTTGTTACAGACCCTATAATTGCTACAAATTCTATATTATTTAATAGAATTTCAGACCTGTTATATTAGATAAAAAATATAAAATTTTAAAAAATGGAAAAACAATAAATGAAATATATTGGCCCAGATTTTTGCAACATTACTTCTTTATTAACAGATGAAGAGCTATTGATCCAAAAAACAGCAAATCAATTTGTTCAACAAGAATTCAACCCGATTGTAAATGAATATTATGAGAAAGGCTCTTTCCCTCTTGAATTACTACCAAAAATGGGAGAATTAGGATTTTTTGGAGCAACACTACCTAAAGAATTTGGTGGGAGTGAGATTAGCAGTACAGCATATGGGTTAATCATGCATGAATTAGAAAAAGGAGATTCTGGATTACGTTCTTTATGTAGCGTACAAGGAGGTCTAGTTATGTATCCTATTTATAAATATGGTACAGATGAGCAAAAAAAGAAATGGCTACCACAGCTATCTGCTGGAACAGCGATAGGATGTTTTGGATTGACAGAATCTAATCATGGTTCAGATCCAAGTGGCATGCTTACAAGAGCTAAGCGAGATGGAGATGATTGGATTATTAATGGTTCAAAAATGTGGATTACTAATGGGTCAGTTGCGGATGTAGCAGTGGTTTGGGCTAGAGATGAAGAGGGGATAGTAAGAGGTTTTTTAATAGAAAAAGGCACAAAAGGTTTCACTAGTTCTGATATTCATGGGAAAATGAGCTTAAGAGCATCGATAACTTCAGAGCTGTTTATGAAAGATGTCCGCGTTCCTGATAGTAGTAGATTGCCAGGCATCAAAGGATTAAAAGGACCTCTGTCTTGTTTAACCCAAGCTAGGTATTCAATCGCATGGGGAGCAATCGGGGCTGCAGTAGATTGCTATGAAGTTGCTTTAAACTATAGTAAAGAGAGAAAACAATTCTCTAAACCAATTGCTGCTTTTCAGTTAACACAGCAAAAATTAGCTCACATGATCCAAGAGATTACAAAAGCACAATTACTTGCTATTCAATTAGGTAACTTAAAAGATAATAATCAATTAGATTTCTCGCACATATCCCTAGGAAAGAAAAATAATGTCGCAATTGCTCGAGATTGTGCCAAACTAGCTAGAGAAATTTTAGGTGCAAATGGTATTATGGATGATTATTCTATAATGCGACATATGATGAACCTAGAAACAGTATATACTTATGAAGGTACTAATGAAATTCATACGCTTATCATTGGACAAAAAATTACTGGTGAGTCAGCCTTTGAATAACAGGGTCAATGCCATCAATAATTAATTTCAGCAATTTTTCTCTATTACTTTCTTTTCCTATCTCTAAAAATATTGAAGTACTACTCACCTTTGCTTGCTTATCAATTGTTTTAATATCAATAATAGAATTAACATTTATTCCAATACTTAGAGATTGATATGGTATCTGTTCTGATTTGCCGATTTGAATATTCGATAACAACATCCCAATGATTTTCTTATTATTTACATAGATATCATTTGGATATTTTATTTTTCCCTTAATATCGTATAGAGATAAAATTTGTATCATAACAAGACAACATTGATCGATAAGCTCTTGGCCAAAATGGGTATTTTTACCCAGTATGATACTAAAAGTTAAATCTTTATATGGAGTTGAAATCCATTGCTTACCATGCGTACCCTTACCATTAGTTTGATTGTCAGTGATAACTATTTTTCTAGTATCATGTATCTGATAGTTTTTATCAAGAGCAATATCTAAGGTAGAATCTATAGATTCTCTATAGATAATAGAATTTGAACCATTTAAAATCCATTTAGTATTAAAGATTATACTTTTATAATCTAGCTGCAAGGATCTAGTTTTTTTCTCATCTGAAAAGTAGTGCCTGGTTGTAATACACCATTATTGTCTTTGATAACATTTGCATTATCCATGTAAATAACAACCCACGCTAGTTCGTCATTATATATTTTTTCAGCTAAACTCCATGCAGTATCACCTGCCTGAATTGTATATTCAAAAAATTCTAACTCACAATTTTTTGCTTGTGCTGCATCTCTTTTCAAAGATAAAAAGTTATAGGGATATATTCTGTCTGGATCTGGACCAATTTCTTGTTTATTCCATTCATATATCTCTTTCCACATAGATGAGTCACCATATTCTCTATCGGCAATCTTGATTAAATAATCACCTCTTTTAATCATATATGGTTCAAATACAGTTACTGGTAATGGAGGTGATTCGGGTTCTTGAATAGTAAATGTTTCTACTGAAACTTCTTGCTTAACCACTTCTTCTCCTGTATTAGGTGTTTCTTGTACAGCAATTTCATTTCCAACAGCTGGTATAGTTCCTGAGCAATTAATAATTAACAAAGCGCTCAACAGTAAAATTTTTTTATTATCCATATTTTTCCTTATTTTTAGTTTCTCTAATTAATATTATCAATTTTTGTGTATAATGTTCCTTATTTTTTTATAATTATAAAGAATATTCCCCAAATACCCTCTTTAAAGAATGAGATATTTCTCCTAGGGTACATTTGTTATCACTACACCCAATAATATATGGCATTAAATTTTCGCTAGTTTTTGCTTTTTCTTCGAGTAATAGAAGAGCTTGCTTGGCGGCCGATTCACTACGAGATGACTTCAATTTTGCAATAATTAGTTCTCTATCTTCTTCGACTGATTCTACCATATTTTTTTCTTCAAAAGATTCTTTATTTATAAATTTATTAACTCCTATTACAATTGCTTTTTTATCATCTAAGTCATTTTGAAATTTTATAGATGATTCGCCAATTTCATTCTGAATAGTTCCATCTTGAATAAGTTTTTCAACCCCACCTTTTTCTAAAATATCATTAATCTTAATATTTACTTTTTCTATCATATCTTTAGTCATGTTATCTATTAAAGAACTATCTCCAATAGGATCAATAAAATCTGGAATTCCACTTTCATGTGCGATTACCTGTTGTATTCTTAGTGCCGATAAAGCATTTTTTTCAGATGGAAGACTTAGAGCTTCATCTTTACCATTGGTATGAATTGATTGCGCTCCACCTAATACAGCAGCTAGACTTTGTAGCGTTGTTCTTGGAGTATTATTTTCAATTTGCTGAGCTGTCAAAGTAGACCCAGCGGTTTGTACATGGAATCTACAGAGTTGTGATTTGATATTGTTTATTTGGAATCTGTCTCTAATAATATGAGCCCATATTTCTCTTGCTGCCCTAAATTTTGAAATTTCTTCGAAAAAGTTTCGGTGAGAATTGAAAAAAAATGATATTTGAGTTGTTAATTTTTCAATATCAATATCAGCTGCTTTAGCAGTTTCTAGATAAGTAATAGCATTAGCAAATGTAAAAGCTAATTCTTGTACTGCAGTACTTCCAGCTTCTCTTATATGATATCCTGATACAGATATAGAATTCCAATTCGGTAAGTTGTTTTGACAGTATTCAAATATGTCAGTTGTTAAGCGCAAAGAAGAATTAATAGGGAATATATATGTGCCTCTAGCAATATATTCTTTGAGTATATCATTTTGAAGAGTGCCTCTTAATTTTTCTAAAGAATAACCTCTTTTTTTAGCCAAAGAGATATAAAATGCTAATAATATTGATGCAGTAGAATTAATAGTCATAGAAACAGAAACTTTTTCTAAATCAATATCTTTAAATAGAGCTTCAATATCTTCCGGTGTCGAAATGGGTACTCCAGATTTACCTATTTCTCCAGAAGACATTTCATCATCAGAGTCATAACCCATTTGAGTAGGCAAATCAAATGCAACTGACAATCCATTCACGCCACTTTCTAGCAATGATTGATATCTTTTATTTGATTCAGATACAGATGAAAAACCTGAATATTGCCTCATAGTCCACAATCGATTGCGGTACATATCTTTGTAGATACCTTTAGTAAATGGAAATTTTCCTATTTTTTTATTTGACATTATTTAACCTAATTTAATTCTAAAATCAGTATTCTAATTAATGAATTTTAACTAACATGTAATATTATGGATTATTCAAGAGCAGAAAAAATAAAATATTGGTGGCGTTATAAGGATTATTTTTCTGGCCAATCTCAAAAATATGAGTATTCTGCAATGCAAAAAGAATCTATTTTAATAGTGCTTCCAGATGGAGAGGTGGCATTTGATTTAGCAAATCTTTTTTTAGATAAAATTCAAAACAACGATAATAGGATCAATTTTTTAGTGAAAGATGTTCTAATTAATTTTTATCCTAAAGAATTGAGTGAATCCGCACTACTATTCTCTTATAAAGATATTAATTCTTTAGGTGTTCCCACTCATGAGTTTGTAGAAAAAATTAAAGAAATGAAATATGAGAACATGATTGATCTAAATATTAATTTTAGCCGCTTTTCTTCATTCCTTTTAAGGGCATGTCATCCAAAAGTAAGAATGGGTTTTAGTTATGATAATTCAAAAAAATATTATAATGTTATACTTGATACAAATTATCAAAGAGATTTAGAAGGAACATTTACTATGATTCAACAGTTTATAAAAATATGATGGACTACTTAAAAAAGATTATGATATCAGATCTTGTCTTATTAGACAAGTCTAGCTCGTTATTTGACACAATAAAATATCCTTGGGATTTAATTAGCAATATTCCTGATTTATTTTTAGAAAAAAGTTCTGCTTACAATGATAGAGAAAATGTAATTATTAATGATAGTGATGGTGTAGTTATGGTGGATGATACGGCTATAATAGAGCCTTTCAGTGTTTTAAATGGTCCTTTATTTATAGGAAAAAATACTTTAGTTAAATCTCATTCTACCATATCAAATTCTATTATTAATCATGATTGTAAGGTGAGTGGAGAAATCCATTCTTGTATTTTTCAACCCTATTCAAATAAGGCTCATGATGGATTTCTAGGACATAGCTTTATTGGATCTTGGGCAAACTTAGGGGCAGGCACAACCACTAGTAATTTAAAAAATAATTATTCTTCTATAAGCGTGAAATGGGATGGAGAATTGATAGATACAGAATCTATATTTTTTGGATCTATTATTGGAGAGCATGTTAAAACAGCTATTGGGACAAACCTAAATACTGGGACAGTTATTGAGATTGGGTGTAATATTGTTTCACAATCTTTCCCGCCTAGACACATTCCAGCCTTCTCATTATTCTATAAAAATAAATCAATGAAAATACAATTTAACAATTTTTGTGATACTGCAGAAAAAGCGATGCAAAGAAGAAATAAGACCCTCTCTTCCTCTCAAAAATCTATTTTAAATAGTATTTACAAAAACTATTGACTCCATAGCTAACTAATAATACTTTCGTCTCTATATGAATCCTATTGATATAAATAATGTGGACGAGGTAATAAGTCCTTGTTGTGATGAAGAGATAAGAACTTCAGAGATTGGTGCTAAGTTAAAATGCCCTCTTTGTAAAGCTAATCTTAAGCAAAGAATATATCTCCCGTTTCTTGAATATCTAATGGAAAATGGGCATGTAGAAAACCTAGATTTCTTTGATTTAGATCTATATAGCCAAGACAAAGAAACTTTAGATAGTGAAGATGAAGAATTAGATCTTGATAAATATGAAGTCAAGAAAGATAGTCTGAATATCTACGAAGATGATGCAAAATTTAGTTCTAACGCACCAATATCAGAAACTTCTATAGATGAGTCAGCAATGTCTAGCGACTGGACAAAGTTTGCTACAGAAGATTCCGACTGATAGAGTTTTTTACTTTACAATATATTATAGTTCATACTATATTAATGAAGTTGAATATGTTTTAGTTTTTACTGCTTTCTTTAATTAAAATTTTCAGGCTATAAAATTATGAAAGATTGGAAGACTTTCCCCCGCTTATCAACTTTCTTTTATAGCCTGTTTTTTATATAGATTTTATTCTTTTTTAATTTGCTTCATTAAAAGAATTGAATTAATATTGCCTATTAGACTGAGTAGTCGGTTTTTAAAAAAAAATTATTATGAAAATAGCAGTACTAACCAAAGCAATCCCAAGTTATGAATCTAGTATTCGTATAGACTCTTCGTCAACATGGATTGACGAATCAGTTGTCAACTTTGTAGTCAACGAAAGTGACTCTTATGCTTTAGAAGAAGCCTTGCAAATTAAAGAAAAATTAGACAATGGCAGTGAAGTGGTAGTTGTAACTATGGGCTCTCAAGACAATACATCAAAAGTATTAAAAGATGGATTAGCTAAAGGAGCTGACAGAGCTATTTTTATTCAGAATGAAGATTCAAATACTGATCCACTATCTATTGCAAAATTATTTTCTCAAAATCTAAAAGATGAAAACTTTGATTTAGTATTTTCTGGTTTACAGTCAGATGATTTAGGATCTGGACAAACTGGAGTGTTAATAGGAGAATTATTAGGGATGTCCACTGCGACACTTGGAATTGAAACAGATATTCAAGATGGTAAAATTAAAATTAAGAGAGAGTTAGAGTCTGGATGGTTTCAATGGGTGACATTGCCTTTTCCAGCTAGCGTATCTATTCAATCTGGTATTAATGAGCCTAGATATCCTTCATTGAAAGGAATCATGGGGGCTAAGCGCAAAGAATCAAAAGTAATAGATGGACAGCTTTCCGATGATCCAAAACAAAATTTTATTAATTTATTTGTTCCTAAGACTGAAAAAGCTACAGAAAAAATTGAAGGCGATGTTGATGGAATAGTTGCTAAGTTAATGGACATATTAAAAAATAAGTTAAGAGTAATATCATGATTTTAGTTGTATTAGAAAATCAAAGAGGAAATATACATGCCTTTAGTAAGGAGGCAGTAGCTGCCGGTCAAAGCTTAGGATCTAAGCTAGGAATGGATGTATCTATTTTATGTCTTGGTGAAAATGCAAGTTCGCTTAAAGAGCAAGCTAATGACTATAAATCAAAAAGTTTAATTCTAGCAGAGCATGATATGATTAGTGCTTATTCTGCTGATGGATATTCAAAAGTTTTATCAGATGTTATTAAAGATGTATCTCCTAAATATGTTATAATGGGCCACTCTTATATGGTACGCGATTTTCTACCTAGAGTAAGCGCTAAGTTAGATATACCATTTGTGAGTGATATCATATCAGTAACATATGATGGAGATAGTCCTATATTTGCACGCCAAGTGTTTAATGCAAAACTGGCTACTAATATTCAGCCAGATTCAAGTAGCAATACAACACTTCTTAGTTTCCAATCTGCAGCATTTTCTAGTGATGAAATAGAATTGGGAGGTTCTGATGCTGTATCCGTATTTGAAGTAAGTCTTAATGCTGAAGATATTAAGTCTAGTAGTGAGCCAGAATTTCAGGAGTCTGCTTCTGGTGTAGATTTAACTACTGCAGATGTAATTGTATCTGTGGGAAGAGGTATTGAAAGTCAGGATAACATCCCTATGGTCGAGTCCTTGGCAAAAGCAATGGGAGCAGAAATAGCTTCATCTAGACCTGTAGTAGATATGGGTTGGTTGCCATCATACAGACAGGTTGGAAGTTCAGGACAATCAGTATCCCCTAATCTATACTTTTCTGTGGGAATTTCTGGCGCTATTCAGCATGTAGTAGGTATGAAAGGCTCAAAAAATATTATTGCAATTAACAAAGATGAGGAAGCTCCTATTTTTGAGATTGCAGACTATGCTGTCATTGGCGATTTAATGGAAATCGTACCAAAATTGACAGAAGAACTTCAGAAATAAATAATATATATATCATATGATAAAATTTTCTCTATTAGAGCAAATAGTTTTAATCTTATTTTTATCTTCCGGCCTATCTTTCTTTCTATATCAACTACTTTTACGTCTAAAGATTGTTTTAAAGGGTAAGTCTGATTTTAGTATTGATCAACTTCCAGATCGATTATTAAGAGTATTTAATGAAGTTATTTTACATAAAAAAGTTGCAAGCGGAGGAAGAAAATTTGCCGGAATAATGCATGCATTTGTTATGTATGGATTTATCTTTTTTGGATTAATAACCATTAACCACTTCTTGATGGCATTTGGAATTCACCTTTTTAATGAAACATTTCGTTTATGGTATTTTAAAATATTTGGAGCACCATGGGCATTTTTATGTTCATTTGGTATTCTGGCATTAGCTTATCGTAGATTTGTTTTAAAGCCAAAAGCTTTGGGTAAATTTTCTGCTACTTCTGGAGTAGTGACTATATTTATTGTGACTTTAATGATCACATATTTAATAGATGAATTACATTTATTGAAGAGCCCAGTAGCCTTGAAGGTAAATTGGTGGCTACATTCAGGAGTTATTGGTGGTTTTTTATTTTTAATTCCTAAATCAAAACATATGCATTTAGTTTTGTCCCCATTTAATATTTTTCTAAAACCTTTTGAAATTCCTCATCATCCAGCTATACCGATAGATTTAGAAGCATCTGAAGAAGAATTAGATAATTTACTGCTAGATTTATCAAGATTAAGCAAAGACCAAGCATTAGATATCTTTACATGCGTTGAATGCGGAAGATGTACAGATGTATGTCCTGCAAACAGAGGTGGAGGAATCTTAGATCCAAAATATCATTTTATACTAAATTTAAAACAACCTATGCTCGATTCTGGTGATGTAAATGTTGTAGATAAAATTAATGTAGAAGCAGGATGGGAATGTACAACATGTCAAGCATGTACAGAAGTTTGCCCAGTAGGAAATCATGTAGAAAAAGCTGATGAAATTAGAAGCTTTCAAGTATTAGCTGAAGGAGATGTTCCTCAAGAGTATCAAAAATTATTACGTAATTTACAAGAGACAGGCAATACGGAAGGAGCATCATCGAGTGATTTACTTAAGCAATTGCCAGCATACACTAGCGATAAAGAATTAGTGCTCTGGTTAGGCTGTTTTGCTAAACATGCCATGGATCCAAACTTCATAGGATCTGTAAAGAATTTTACTAAAATTTTAGATTCTGCTGGAGTTACATATGGAGTACTTAGTAACGAGCAATGTTCTGGAGATCCTGCAAATAAACTAGGAGACAAACTGACATATCAATTATTGATGGATCAAAATGTTGAAGAATTGAATAAGGTAAAAAATGTTACAACAATGTGTCCTCATTGTGTAGTAAATCTTCAAAAAGAGTATAGCAAGTATCATGAAATTAAATATGAGGTAAAGCATCATACTCAAGTCATATCTGAGTTATTAGAGCAAGGTAAGATTAATATTAATCCAGGTTCTTTAGAAAAGGTGACATATCATGATCCTTGTAATCTCTCTAGAACATTAGATGAGGTTAGCGCTCCAAGAAATGCAATAAAAGCTGCTGCACCAGACTTTTTTGAATTAGATGAGAGTGGAAAAGAAACTTTATGCTGTGGAGCCGGAGGAGCACTCTGGTGGAAGAAAGACAGCGGAAAAGGGCGTACTCACTTATTAAGAGCAGAACAAGTAATAGAGTCTAAAACAGATACAGTTGTAACTGGTTGTAATTTCTGTTACGGTATGATGAATCAGGGTATTGGTCCATTAACCCCAGCTGGTCAAGAGCCAATTAAAGTGAAAGATGTAGCAGATATTGTTGCAGAAAATTTAGTTTAATTTATTTCTTACTATAAATCTGAATAGCTGAACATGGCTCACCAAAATAAATATTTTTAGCATAGTTTGATAAGTGTGATGAAATAATTAGATATGCCCATGTAGGAACTGGCACACCAGCACAACCCTTAATCATAACTTTTTTATTATTAAATGATTCCCAATCTATTGTTTTTATTTGAGCACGAAATTCTTTTTCCTTAATCATACCATCGGAAAGAAAATCATCTAAGCTAATAGTTTCCATTAGCTTAAAGTGGTAATTGTGGTCTTTAATTTTTCGATAAATAAATCTATTTCTGAAGTATCATTATAGAGATAAAGACTGAGTCTTAAGCATGATGAAATATCTAGCTTATCCATTAATGGAGAGCAACAGTGTCTTCCAGACCTCATAGTAATGCCTTCATAATCTAACATTTGGGCGATATCTCCAGAATGAATACCATCTATATTAAAACTCACAATAGAGATACGATTCTGAGAAGGTCCATATATAGTAATTCCATCAATCTTACTTAATTCTTTAAAAGCATATTCAGATATCATTTCAGTATGCTTTGTAATCTCATTAATTCCGAGCTCATTGATAAAATCAATTGCATAGCTTAATCCAATCACTTGCGAAGAATTAGGTGATCCTGCTTCAAATTTATATGGTATATCGTTCCATGTAGATTCTTGTAGTCCTACTTCTTTTATCATCCCACCACCTGTTTGATAAGGTTCCATTTCTTCTAATAAATCTTGTTTACCATATAATACTCCTACGCCAGTAGGGCCCAACATTTTATGACCTGAAAAAGCAAAAAAATCACAATCTAGTTCTTGTACATCAATCTTAAAATGAGGAATACTTTGACAGCCATCGACCATTACTAAGGTATTGTTCTGATGCGCAAGATAGATAATTTCTTTGAGTGGATTAATCGTCCCTAATACATTAGAAGCTTGTGTGATTGATAGCATTTTAACTTTATCGGTCAGTTTATTTTTTAAACTTTCCATATCCAAGGTACCATCTTCTTTTATGGAGATATAGTCTAATGTAGCTCCAGTGCGCTTGGTAATGACTTGCCATGGCACAATATTTGCATGATGTTCCATCTCAGTTATTAATACAATATCATCTTTACCAAGATTGGAAAATCCCCAGGCGTCAGCAACAAGATTGATAGCTTCTGTTGCTCCCTTAGTAAATATAATTGAAGAAGAATCTTTTGATCCAATAAATTTTGCAACTTTATTTCTAGCCCCTTCAAACGCATTAGTTGCTTTTTCGCCTAATTCATATACGCTTCGATGCACACTACCATAGTAATTTTTATAGAAATCACTTTCTGCTTCAATGACCGATAAAGGCTTTAAGCTTGTAGCTGCATTATCAAGATAGATAAGTTTTTTCCCACGATTCTTTTGTTTTAAGATAGGAAATTGACTTTTTATTTTTTCAATATTCATAGAAATCTAGTAAAGACCAAGTTGTAATTTTGCTGCATCAGACATCATATCTTGGTTCCATTGAGGCTCCCAAACTAGCTCGACATCTACAGATTTAGCTCCACTCAATGAGGATAATTTTTGTTTTACTTCATCGGCAATGACTGGACCCATTCCACATCCTGGAGCAGTTAAAGTCATTTGTATTCGAATGTTTACACCATCATCTTCTTGGTCAATATCGGTATTGTATACCAAACCTAAATCAACAATATTAACAGGAATTTCAGGATCGTAACATGTATGTAATACATTCCAAATTTCTTCTTTATTGGCAAAATTATTAGAATTTATAAGTCGTTTTTCTTCTCCAATAGCTTCCCCGTCAATACCTTTTATTTGATACATATTCCCCTCAACAACAACAGTATAGTTGTCACCTAGAGACTGAGTAAGAATGCCGGACATTCCTTTATTTAGAGTAGTTTTAATACCGTCAGGGACGCTATGTACTACTACATCTTTTTCTAATATAAATTCTTTATTCATTTATTAACTCTTTCTTTATAAACAATAATGCACCAATAAATCCATTCTGTCTTTGACTCGAAATAGTTGGTCCTATGTTAAGCCATTCAAAAATCTTTATAGGTTCATCAAAATCATCAATAAAATCAATAATATTCTTTTTTTGTTCATTATTAAAACCAATTTGTAGAATTCTCAATAATCCTTTCACTATTGAGCTTTCAGAGTCAACAGTAATAGATATAGTATCTTGATTTTGGATCTTAACCCATGTTTGAGATGTACACGCATGCACCTTATTAGATTCTATTTTATCTGCCCCATCAATACAGTCAATTTTTTTCCCTAAATCAATTAAGTATACTAATCGATCTTGGCCGTCAAGAGTTGCAAATCCGTCTCTAATATGAGACAATTTTTCAGTTATATTACCCATCGATCCAATGGCTTAGATTATTTTCAGATAAATTTCTTATATCATCGCTTACAAATTCTTGTAGAATTTCTTTTGCAAATGCTTTCACTAGTATATTGTTAGCATCTGATTCTTTGATCCCTCTTGCTCTTAGATAAAAAATGCTATCTTTGTCTAGCGCTCCAGTGGTAGATCCATGGCCACATTTAACATCATCTGCATAAATTTCTAGCTGAGGATTAGAATGTGCTGTAGCATTTCGAGATAATAATAAATTTTTATTTGATTGATTAGAATCAGTTTTTTGTGCCCCGTCTGCTACAACAACTTTTCCATTAAATACGCAAGTTGCTTGATCATCTAAAATATTTCGTACATTTTGAAAGCTAATACAATGCTCGGCATTATGATTCATTAGTATATTATTATCCAGATGCTGTTGATTGCGTGCAAGATTTAAAATATTAATTTTAACTTCAGATCCTTCTTTATTTAAATCTATTTCTATAAAATTTTTATTAAATGTTGAGTTAATGTTCATGCTATCAATATTTAGTAATACATTTCTTCCCAGTTCATAATAATTGTATCCCAAGTAATTGCTTTCTGTATTATCATCATATAATATGGAGTGATTTAAGATAGTATCGTCAGCACATATAAATTTGTTAAGACTGAGATTAAAACTACCAGATCCTTCATTAACATCTTTTTCGACAATTGAAATATTATTACCGTCATTGAGCTTGAAAATATTAAATGATGAAATTCTAAGAGCTTCAGTTTTTTTGCTATAAAAATTTAAAATTTGAATTGGAGTATCAAATTTACTGCCTTGTTTAAATTCAAAATATTTTCCAGACTTAATAGTAGATAATCCAAGATGGAAGAGTGCTTCTTTTTCAAAATTAGATGAAGTAGAGCAAGTAGTTTCATCGTTTAATTCATCAATATCTAATATGTTCATATCGTCTTTATATATAAATTTATTTAAAGACTCTAGAGTGATCTGTCCATTCACGAAGCATAGAGTGTATTCATCGCCGCAGTGGTCAATCGAGATATTTTTGCCAGAATTACTAGAATCGTATTTCTTTAGATGTTTACTTGAAGAAAATTTCCAATTTTCAAGTTTTTTTGATGGATAGCCTAATTCTTCAAATCTAGCATGACTGTGTTTTTGTATTTTTTTTAACATGTTTTATTTCATAAGCCATGAGTAACCATTTTTTTCTACTTCATGTACTAGCTTCATATCTCCCGATTTGACAATTTTACCGTCAATCATGATATGAACTACATCAGGTTTAATATATTCTAGTAGTCTTTGATAATGAGTAATAATCAATACTGAGTTGTTATCATTTTTAAATTCATTTACTCCCTTTGCTACCGTACGTAATGCATCGACATCTAATCCAGAATCTGTTTCATCTAAAATTGCTAATTGTGGATTGAGCATTAATAATTGCAAGATTTCACTTTTTTTCTTTTCTCCTCCAGAGAATCCATCATTAATAGATCGTTTTAGAAATGAGTCATCTAAACCAAGATCTGATAATATTTTTTTAGCAGTTGCTAGAAATTTAACAGCATCCATTTCCTCTTTTCCATCATGTTTATTTTTTGCATTTAATGCTGCTCTTAAAAAATATGCCATACTTACTCCCGGTATGGCTACTGGATACTGAAAGCATAAAAATAGCCCTTGTAGTGCTCTATTTTCGATACTCATTTCTGTAATATCATTTCCGTTCATTGCAATTAATCCACTATCCACTTCGTATGTTTCGTTTCCAGCAATAACATTGGCTAATGTACTTTTACCAGATCCATTACGACCCATAATGACATGAATTTCACCTTTAGGAATTTCTAAGTCTATTCCTTTTAGAATCTCTTTATCTTCAATTGATGCTTTTAAATTTTCGATTTTAATCATTTATTTATCCTACGCTATTTTCTAATGTTACTTCAATTAATTGTTTTGCTTCTACAGCAAATTCCATCGGTAATTCTGCGAATACTTCTTTACAAAATCCATTTACAATCATAGATACTGAATCATCAAGATTAATCCCTCGTTGGTTACAGTAAAATAGTTGGTCTTCACCTATGCTTGATGTGGTAGCTTCATGTTCCATTTTTGCAGTTGGATTTTTAACATCAATATATGGGAAAGTATGTGCTCCACATTTATTTCCAATTAAGATAGAATCACACTGTGAAAAGTTTCGTGCATTATCTGCATTTTTTAGAATTTTTACTCCACCTCTATAGGTATTTTGTCCTTCTCCAGCTGAAATTCCTTTGGATATAATAGTACTCTTAGTATTTTTTCCAATATGGATCATTTTTGTTCCAGTGTCGGCTTGCTGCTTATTTTTTGTAACGGCAACAGAATAAAATTCTCCAACACTATCATCGCCTTGCATTATTACACTAGGATATTTCCATGTAACTGCAGATCCAGTTTCTACTTGAGTCCAAGAAATCTTAGCTCTATCTCCAGCGCATATTCCTCTTTTAGTAACAAAATTATAGATTCCACCCCTGCCTTCTTTATCTCCAGCATACCAATTTTGAATAGTAGAATATTTGATTGTTGCATCTTTATGTGCTACTAATTCTACGCATGCTGCATGCAATTGATTTTCATCGCGCATAGGGGCAGTGCATCCCTCTAAATAACTTACATGACTACCTTCATCGGCTATAATAAGTGTTCTTTCGAATTGGCCAGTATTTGCTGCGTTGATTCTAAAATATGTAGACAGTTCCATAGGACAACGAACATTTTTAGGGATATACACAAAAGATCCATCACTAAATACTGCTGAGTTTAATGCCGCAAAATAATTATCTGTACGAGGTATTACTGAGCCTAAATATTTTTTAACTAATTCTGGATGATCAATAACCGCTTCAGAAAAAGAACAAAAAATAACTCCATGCTTTGCAAGCTCTTTTTTAAAAGTGGTTGCTACCGATACACTATCAAAGACAGCATCTACTGCAACACCCTCAAGTCGTTTTTGCTCATTCAATGAAATGCCTAATTTATTATATGTATCAATGATATCAGGATCGACATCATCTAGACTATCATTTTTTTTATACTTAGGAGCTGAATAATAGCTCAATGCCTGATAATCTACAGGAGTATAATCTACTTGAGCCCATGTAGGTTCTTCCATTTTCTTCCAGCTTTCATATGCTTTTAGTCGCCAATCTAATAGCCATTGAGGCTCTTTTTTTAATTTAGAAAGCTTTGTAATAACCCCTTCATCTAAACCAGGTTCAAATGTAGTCGTTTCAATATCGGTTGTAAAACCATATTTATATTCTTGATCTATAGCAGAATCAATAATTTGTTGATTTTTATCAATCATTATGCTGAAAAGCTAATACCACAACCACATGTTCGATTGGCATTTGGGTTATTAACTTTAAATCCTCCATTTAGTAAATCGTTAGAAAAATCTATTTCACATCCTCTGACATAAATCCAGCTTTTCACGTCACAAAATATTTTAATTCCGTGGCTTTCATATACTTTATCAAATTCTTTTTTTTCACCATCAAAAGTAATATTGTATGACATTCCTGAGCATCCACCCGTATCAATAGCAACACGAACACCTTTTTTTGATGACTCTTCGCTTTCCATAATATTTTTTAGTCGCGTAGCAGCTTTTTCTGATATAGTGATAGGTTGTTCTAGTGGTTGATTTTTCATATTAAAAGCCAAGTGTTTTTTTGCCTTCCTCGGTCATCATTTCGGGACTCCAAGGAGGATCAAATGTAATTTCTACATTAATAGTATCCATATATTTTAATTCAGTAATTTTATTTTTAATATCTTCTATCATATACTGACCCATTGAGCATCCTGGAGTTGTTAATGACATAGTAATATCTACTCCAAATTTTTCTTTAGGCTGTTCATAGATATTCAAGTCATAGATAAGTCCAAGGTTCCAAAGATCGATTGGAAGCTCAGGATCATAACATTCCTTTAGTATCTTAATTATACTGTTTTTTATATCTTTCATAACAGGAAAAAAATTTAACTCATACGGCTGTTATGTCCTATATTTTTAGAAAATATTTGTTATAATTTTTACTATCACTATTTAACATAAAAATTAGTATAATTCTCCTCTACAAGATAAAAACTTTTGAAAAAGGAATGTTGATAATGAAGAAAGAATTCAACAACACAGAAAAAATGGCAGGAATTGGCGCAGGAATTGGCCTCACTTTTGGTATCATATTTGGCATATTTATAGATAATATAGGATTAGGTATATGTTTAGGCCTTGCAATTGGTGCGGGTATCGGTTCTGTACTAGATAAAAGATAATATGTCTTCTAGCAATCTCACATAAAACCCCCATTTTTTAATTTCCATAACTAATTGCTTACTTTATTTCCGTAATGTAAATTGATGTTCATCTGAAGACAGTAATGAGCAAAAAAGTTAAATTAGAAACAGTAGATAATGTAACCATTCGATTTGCGGGAGACTCCGGAGATGGGATGCAATTAAGTGGAGGAAGGTTTACTCAAACCTCTGCAATCATGGGGAATGATCTAAGTACTTTACCAGATTTTCCTGCTGAAATTCGTGCACCTGCTGGATCTTTAGCTGGAGTTAGCTCATTTCAAATTCATTTTAGTTCTCAAGAAATTCATACACCAGGAGAAAGTCCAGATGTGTTAGTTGCAATGAATCCAGCAGCTTTGAAAGTACATTTAAAAGACTTAATTCCAGGTGGAACATTAATTGTTAACAAGAATGCATTTACCACTAAAAATTTAAAACTTGCAGGGTATGAAAGCGACCCAACAGAAGATGGATCATTAGAAGATTATTATTCTGCTCATTTTATAGAAATGAGCAAATTAGTAACTCGCGCTTCCGAAGGAATTGATTTATCTCCTAAATTAATTGATAGAACAAAGAATTTATGTGCTTTAGGCGTTTTATTTTGGATATATGATAGACCTTTAGAGCCTACAATTGATTGGTTAAATAAAAAATTTAAATCTAAACCTGATATTATTGATGCTAATGTGAAAGCATTGCATGCAGGATATAATTATGGAGATACTGCTGAAATATTCACTACAAAATATATAGTAAATAAAGCAAAACTACCTGCTGGTAAATATAGAAATATCAATGGAACGCTAGCTACATGTCTTGGTCTATTAACGGCAGTAGAAAAAAGTAAGCTAAGCCTTACTTTTGCAGGATACCCCATTACACCTGCGAGCAACATACTACATACATTGGCTAATTGGAAAAGATTTGGCGTAAAAACCTATCAAGCTGAAGATGAAATGGCCGGAATAGGAGCAGCTCTTGGTGCATCTTATGGAGGTTCTTTAGGTGTTACTGCATCTTCAGGTCCAGGAATTGCTTTAAAAGGAGAATTTTTAGGCCTAGCAGTAATTACTGAATTGCCATTAGTTGTTATTAATGTACAGAGAGGTGGTCCAAGTACTGGGTTGCCTACAAAAACTGAACAATCAGATTTATTTCAAGCAGTATATGGAAGAAATGGAGAAGCTCCAATGCCAGTCATTGCAGCATCTACCCCAGGAGATTGTTATTATACAGCATATGAAGCCTGTAAAATGGCAGTAAAGTATATGACCCCAGTAATGATGCTTTCTGATGGATATTTGGCAAATGGATCAGAGCCATGGATTATTCCAAACCCGGATGATCTTGGTGACTTTGATGTAGAGTTTGTAAAAGAAAATTTAACTGATGAAAAATACTTACCCTATAAACGTAATGAGAAAACATTAGCAAGAGGTTGGGCAATTCCAGGGACAAAAGGTTTAGAACATCGTATTGGTGGAATAGAAAAACAAGATGTTACTGGTGATGTAAACTATGACTCAGATAATCATGAAAAGATGGTTCAAATAAGAGCGCAGAAAGTCGCGAATATTGCAAATGAATTACCTCCTACAGAAGTATTTGGAGAAAAAAAAGGAGATTTATTAATTTTGAGCTGGGGAAGTACGCACGGAACTTGTAAGTCAGCGACAGAATCCTTGTTATCAGAAAATTTAAAAGTAGCGCATGTATCAATCAGATGGATTAGTCCACTTCCCAATGATTTAAAAGATATTTTATCAAACTATAAGAAAGTGTTAATGCCTGAGATTAATACCGGACAATTTCGTCAAATGATCCGTGCAGAATTTTTAGTAGATGCAATTGGATTAAATGAAGTTCAAGGTAAGCCATTAGGTGCTTCTACTATAGTTGCAAAAGCAAAGGAAATCATCAATGAGCGATAAGCCATTATTAAAGAAAGCTGATTTCCAATCGGATCAAGCCATTCGTTGGTGTCCAGGATGTGGAGATTATGCTATATTAGCACAAACACAAAAAACATTTCCTGAAATTACTGAACATAAAGAAAACACTGTCTTCATATCAGGGATTGGGTGTTCTAGTCGATTCCCTTATTATATGAATACGTATGGATTTCATACAATTCATGGACGAGCTCCAACAATTGCTTGTGGATTAAAGATGGCTAATCCTGATTTATCTGTATGGTTAGTAACAGGTGATGGAGATGGACTTTCTATCGGAGGGAATCATATGATTCACTTGTTAAGAAGAAATTTTGATATCAATATTATGTTATTTAATAATCGAATTTATGGACTAACAAAAGGACAATACTCTCCTACTTCAGAGCAAGGAAAAGTAACATATTCTACTCCAATGGGGTCATTAGACTATCCATTTAAGCCTACTAAGTTAGCGCTTGGATCAGAAGCATCTTTTGTAGCAAAAACAATTGATAAAGAGTTAAAGCATTTACAGGCTATGATTAAACGAGCTAACGACCATAAAGGAACTTCATTTATCGAAATTTATCAAAATTGTAATATTTTTAATGATGGAGCTTTCGCTAGATTGACTGATCGAGATACAAAAGAAGAACAACTGATTCGATTAGAACATGGTCAACCACTTATTTTTGGTGTGGAGAAAGACAAAGGTATTTATTTAGACGGAACTACTCCTAAAGTAGTCAAAATAGGTAAAGATTATTCTATAGACGATATAGTGGTACATGATGAAGAAGATAGGTTTATAGGTGATATGTTAGCTAACTTTACTGAAAGCAAAGAATTTCCAGAAGCAGTCGGAGTTTTATATTGTAAAGAAAGACCAACTTATGATAGTCTTATGAGCGCTCAAATGGAAGAATCTCAAAAAGGAAGTAAAAGCTCAAAAGGATTAGACGAATTGCTTAACGCCGGAGATACTTGGGAGGTAAAATGACAAAATTTAGAACTGAAAAAGATAGTCTAGGAGAAGTTAAAGTTCCTGCTAACGCTTACTATGGAGCACAAACTCAGAGAGCAGTTGAAAATTTTGAAATTGGATGGCCAATGGAGTTTAGTCTTATCTTACCTTATATCATTATTAAAAAAGCTGCAGCTATGACTAATCACGCTCAGAAAAGATTATCAGAAAAATTAGCTAACTCTATTATGAAGGCCTGTGATGATATCACAGATCACCCTGAAAAATTTCTTGATCAATTTCCTGTACCTGTATTTCAAACAGGAAGCGGAACTCAGACTAATATGAATGTTAATGAGGTTATAGCTAATAGAGCAAATGAGATATTAGGTGGTAAGTTAGGCGAATATAAATTTGTTCATCCAAACGATCATGTGAATATGTCTCAATCTACTAACGATACATTCCCAACTGCTATTTTAGTAGGGTGCGTACTTAGCGTAGAGGATAATTTATTGCCAACCTTAGAGCTTTTGAAGAACTCATTACAAAAAAAGAGTAAAGAATTTGATAATATTATAAAAGTAGGAAGAACTCATTTGCAAGATGCCACACCTATTAAATTAGGACAAGAATTTTCTGGATATACTTCTATGATTAGTCATGATATCAAAAGAATTAAAACAGCGGTAAAAGAGTGCAGAAAACTTCCAATTGGAGGAACAGCTGTAGGTACAGGAATTAATACTCTTGAAGGATTTGATACATTAGCAGCTAGCTTTATTGCAGAAGAAACTGATATCGATTTTAGTGTATGTGAAAATAAGTTTGAATTACTTTCTTCTCAAAACTCTTTATCGAATCTATCATCTCAGATTAAAATATGTGCAGGATCCCTCAATAAGATTGCTAACGATATTAGATGGTTAGCTAGTGGTCCTATGGCGGGAATTGGAGAGCTAAAACTTCCTTCTAATGAGCCCGGAAGTTCTATTATGCCAGGAAAGGTTAATCCAACACAATGCGAAGCAGTAAATATGGTGTATGCACAAATTTTAGGCAATGATTTAACAGTCAATTATGCTGGATCAAATGGAAATTTTGAACTAAATACCTATAGACCAATTATTGCATCTTCAATCCATGAATCCATTACTTTATTATCAGAAGTTGCCGAATCTTTTACGTTAAACGCATTAGATGGCCTAGAAGCTAATAGAAAAAAAATTCAAGAAAATTTAAATAAATCATTAATGCTAGTTACTGCATTAAATCCAGTCATTGGTTATGAAAAATCAGCAGAGATTGCAAAAAAAGCTTTAAAAGAGAATATTTCATTAAAAGAGAGTGCCAAGAAATTAAAATATCTTTCGGAAAAAGAGTTTGATGAGATCGTTAGACCAGAATTAATGGTTTCTCCAAAAAAATATGATTAAATCTTTTTTAAGCTCTGTTAGAATCATTGCTTATCTCTCTATTTTAGTAATCTTCTATCTTGTATATCTATCAAGAGACTTACCTTCATTGGAACGATTAGAGACATTTGATCCCGCAATGTTATCCACGCTATATGATAGAAACGGCGAAGTTATTGGTGAATTTTATATTCAAAAAAGAGTATTTATTGATATAGAAGATATGCCAGAACATCTTAAACATGCAGTTATTGCCTCAGAAGATAAACGATTTTATCAACACTGGGGAGTTGACTTACAAAGCATTTTCCGCGCTGTTATAGTTAACGTTTCTTCGATGAGCTTTAGGCAAGGATTTAGTACTCTATCTCAACAATTAGCAAGAAATCTTTATAAAGAAGTTGGATTTAAAGATAGTATTACGAGAAAATTAAAAGAAATGATTACAGCAATTCAGATTGAAAGAACCTATACCAAAGAAGAGATTCTAGAAATGTATCTAAATACAGTACATTTTGGACACGGGACTTATGGTGCTGAATCAGCTGCAAAAAGATATTTTAATAAAAAAGCATCTGAATTAACAATTGGAGAGTCTGCAATGCTCATAGGACTATTGCCTTCTCCTGCTAATTATTCTCCGTTAAGAAATTTAAATAAAGCAATACAGCGAAGATCTATTGTTTTAAAGGTGATGTATAATCAAGACTATATTGACCATCAAGAGTATATAGAAAATAATAGCATTATCCCTGATAACATTTCTTATGAAATTCCAAGAGGTAAAGCCCCTTATTTTGCAGAGTATGTTAGAAGAACCTTAGAAAAGCAAGATGATGAATTAGGTATTAATATTTATCAGGATGGGCTAAAGATTTATACAACCTTAGACTATCGACTTCAAAAAATTGCAGAAGATGCTGTGATGAAAACACTTAAAAAAAACCAAGATGAATTCAATACCCAACTTTTTGAAGACTATGATAGATTTTCAAAATTAGGGTATTTATCTATTTTCCCCGAAGATTCCGTGAAGATGATGTTGAATGGTCAGATGAAGCTATATGAAGAATTAAGAGAGAATTTATTAGTGCAGTGTGCATTCATTGCTTTGGATAGTAAGAATGGCGACATATTAGCAATGATTGGTGGAAGGTATGATTATTTAGATCAATATAATCGATCAACTCAAGCTCTACGACAACCAGGATCTATATTTAAGCCATATATTTATACTGCTGCAATTGATAATAATTATCCAGTGACTACACAACTTCTGAATCAACCTGTTGCCTTATACCGAAATAATGCTAAAGGAGAAAAAGAAAAATGGACTCCTAGAAATTATGATAATAGTACGGGGGGGTTAACTACCTTGAGAGAAGGATTGCGAAGATCGCTAAACCTAATTTCTGTACGAATGGTTCAAGAATTAGTGCCACCTCAACAGGTTAAAAATATAGCAAGAAGAATGCAGATTAATTCTCCTATTAGAGCAGTAGATGCAATTGCTTTAGGAACATCCGAAGTTAGACCAATAGAGATTGTATCTTCCTACGCAATTTTTGCTAATAAAGGAATCTATTCTTCTCCTATCGCCATTACTAGAATTGAAGATAAATATGGTCAGATTATTAAAGAATTTACTAATACTCAGAAAGAAGTCTTAAGTCCCGAAACAGCTTATATGGTTACAAATTTGTTGCAAACAGTTATGGATAAAGGTACTGGTGGGAGCGTAAGGTGGAAATATAAATTTAGACATGCAGCAGGTGGAAAGACCGGTACTACGCAAAATTGGAGTGATGCTTGGTTTGTTGGATTTACTCCTAGCATTACCGCCGGAGCATGGTTTGGGGTAGATCAATACCCTATTAGCCTTGGAAAGGGTCAGGCTGGTAGTGTAGCAGCATTACCTGCATGGGCATTGTTTATGAAGGAAGCTCATAAAGTATTGAACATACCAAATGAACCATTTGTTATGCCTGAAGGCGTAGTAGAAGTAGAGATTGATTCTGATACAAAGCAATTGCCTACATCTAGAACTAAAAAAACAGAAATAGAAGTATTCTTAAAGAACAACCAACCTAGATCTAACTAATTTTTTCTATCTGATAAAAATAAGATAATTAATCCTACTATCAATAATACAATATTAGGCATCCACGATCCAATCGCTGGGTCTAATAAAGCCCTATCAGCTAATTGTTCTCCCCATATTAATAGAATATAATATATCAGAAAAAATGCAATACTTAATGCAGAGGCTATTGTAATTCCACCTTTTCTGACTAGTATGCCTAGAGGAGCTCCAACCAAAGTAAATAATATACATGCTACTGCAAGTGTAAATTTTTTATGAATCTCAACAAGAAATTTATTATTATTTTTTTCATAATTTTCTATAAGAGTAAATTCATTTTGGAACTGTCTTGCATTATTATTTAAAGATCTTAATTTGGCTTTTTCTTCATATTCGGCAGCAGGAATTTCTTTATTATAATCTCTGTTTTCATTTATGTCAGGAGTAGTATTGTCTTTCAATATTTGAATTTGATTCATAATGCCAGCAAGATCTATTTGACTATCTGAATCTATACCAATATCACTTTTAACTGTTTCAATACGTTTTTTTATTTGCTCTATAGATATCTTATTTTGTTTAATTTTTTCAATCATCGCAGGAACTTTCATTTCACGATCAGTACGATTGGACTCACTGGTCCTGTTGAGTAATAAATCATTCATAGAAATGATAATCTGGTGTGTACCAAATTTTATTTTACGATAATGGTCATAATTTTCTAAATCAATTTCATGAATTTCACCATCTTGTAAATTGACTGTGATAATACCATCTTTAGATTCCAAAGATCCTCTTTCTGCATAGATAGTAGTTTGTTCTGATTGCGTATTTTTGCTGAATATTTTTACATCTTTGAACTCTTTACCATCTAACTCTTTAACAATCATAGTATATTGCGGAATCATATCTACAAAATATCCAGGCTCAATAGTTAGCTCAGGCTTTTTTTGGTAGATATCTCTAGCTAGCAATCGAGCATTATAGTTCATCTCAGGAAGAATAAAATTGTTAAACAGGCATAATAGGAATCCTACAATACTTCCAAACCATAGCGCTGGTTTAATAATACTAAATAAATTCACGCCTGCAGATTTTAATGCAGTAATCTCATTTTCTTGCGACATTCTACCATAGGTCATCACGCTAGAGATTAATAGCGACATTGGAACAGATAATGCAATGATCCATGCTAGATTTAAATACAGATATTCTAGAATAGTAAATACATCTAAACCTTTTCCTAAAAAGCGATCAATTGCTCTAATAAGAAATTGAAGAAACAATACAGTAGTAATAACCCCAACAGATAAAACGAAGGGAATAAAGGACTGTTTGATTAAATATTTATTTAAAGTGTTCATTTTTGGTTATTTGTAAAAATTTAACTCTACTTGTGTAAAAACGTAAACTATAATAAGTTTGCAGGCTTATTTAGTTTATTAAGCCAATGGTGACTGTAGCTCAGTTGGTTAGAGCCCCGGATTGTGATTCCGGCTGTCGTGGGTTCAAGTCCCATCAGTCACCCATATAAATTTCGGGATATAGCGTAGTCCGGTTAGCGCACCTCGTTTGGGACGAGGGGGTCGCAGGTTCAAATCCTGCTATCCCGACATTAGAAAGTCTCTTCTTTTGAAGAGACTTTCTTTTTTGTAGATTGAATTATGACATTTCTAAACAAAATTATCGATAATGATAAAAAGATTGAGCTCTATAAATTTGAAGGAGATGATTTTGTCAATCTTCCAAAAGATTATCATAATGATAATGCTGTTAAGGTATGTTTCTTAGATCTTGAAACTACAGGCCTTCAAAAAGATTGTAAGATTATAGAATTTGCTGGGAAAATTACTGCTATTGATAAAAATAGTGGAGAACTACTAGGTATAGTAGATGAATATGAATCTTTTAATGACCCAGAAGAAGCCCTTGATCCAGTAATAACAAGAATTACCGGTCTCACTGATGATATTATAGCAGGACACTCTATTGATTGGGAAGCTGTATCTCGTATTTTAAATAGTGCAGATATTATTATAGCACACAATGCTTTTTTTGATAGAGGGGTGATGGATCGACATTTACCACTCTCACAAGATAAAGTATGGGCATGTTCTGTTAATGATATTAATTGGACAGAGCGAGGCTTTAGTGCTCGAGGCCAAGAAATTTTATGTATTTGGCATGGATTTTATTATGATTCACATCGTGCAATGTTTGATGTAGATGCCCTTATTCATTTGATTACTCATGATATCGAGGGGTCAGATAATGCAGTACTAGAATTATTAGTCAATGCAGCTATGCCTATCTATAAAATTGCTGCACTAAAGAGTCCCTTCCATACAAAAGATCTTTTAAGGTTAAGAAAATATCGCTGGGATCCAGAAAATAAATATTGGTGGAAAAATATCTCATTAGATGAAATTGATATCGAAAAAGAATGGATGGCCGACACGATTTATAATGGACATTTTCAAGGCAAGGTAGATGAAATTTCTATTACAGATAAATACAAATCTTAACCCTTTTATTATTTTAGTATAAACTCTATTATTGCCTCATGTTAACATCTCAATTTTTAATCGATGAAAAAGTATGCTGTGGTCGTGGCTGTAGGATGTGCCCTTATGAACCCAGACATATTAAAGGCAATACAGATTTGCAAAAAAGATGGGATATGTCACAAAAATTATCGTATAATATTGCCATGAATAAGATTGGCATACCAATGATTGGGCTTGGTACTTGGCTCATTCCTAATGATGAAGTAGCACAAGTTTCTTCTGACGCTCTTGAGTTAGGATATCAACATATTGATACTGCTCAAGTCTATCGTAATGAAGAAGGTATTGGTAAGGCGCTTACGGCATCATCAACTCCAAGAGATAAAATTTTTATTACTACAAAGATGTGGCCAGGAATGTTTGGTCAAGAAGAGCCATTTCAAAATTTTAAAGGCGCAATTAGTGCTTGTGATCAGAGTCTTAAATTGCTCCAAGTAGATGAAATTGATTTATATTTAATTCATAATCCTTTTGCTAAAGAGAATCGATTAGAGCAATGGGAGGCAATGATTGAATTAAAAAAACAGGGTAAAGTAAAAAATATCGGAGTATCAAATTATAATGTAAAACATATTCAAGAAATTGAAATGGCTGGGGTTGAAATGCCCGTAGCAAATCAAATAGAAATTCATCCATGGCATGTTGTACGCACAGAATTAGCACAATACATGGATAAGCATGAAATATTACCGATTGCTTACTCATCATTAGCTCCAATTCCAAATTGGAGAGAAGGATCGCAGTGGAATGGAAAGCCTGAAGATATGAAAAGTGGTGCGATTCCATGTCAAAATATTGCCGATCAATATGAAGTAACTGTTCCACAATTATTTTTAAAGTGGGCGATACAGCTTGGATATCCAGTATTGCCTAAATCTGTACATTATAATCGCCTAAAAGAAAATTTAGATTTAGATCACTTTACTATATCTAGAGATGATGTGAAGGTGATATCTAAGATTGCAAAAGATAATCAAAAATGCTTGGCATGGTCTGGCGATTTTGATCCTATTGATGTAGATTAAAATATGGCTAAATATAATCCTATTGTCGGAGATAAATGGAGATATAATCCAGAGAGTCCGGCTGCTTTCAAGTTAAGTCGAACTAAGATTGAATTATTTTGTAAGTGTGAACGATGTTTCTACTTAGAAGTTCGCTTAGGATTTAGAGAGCCATCTGGTCCAGGTTGGGCTATTAATTCAGCAGTAGATACCTTACTAAAAAAAGAAATGGATTATTGTAGAAAAGAAGACAGACCTCACGGTCTTTTCAAAGAGTATAATTTGAATATTAAACCATTTCATCATCCTGATATTGAACAATGGCAGAACTCATTTAAAGGTATTCAATATGTGCATCCTGATTTTAATCTATTAATATATGGCGGCGTCGATGATATTATGATTAATGAAAAAGAGGAATTAGTTGTTATCGATTTTAAAGCAACAGCAAAGCGTGCTACCATCAATTCTCGTGACGATGTTTGGGGTCGTGGCGTATCATATAAAAGACAATTAGAAATTTATAGTTGGTTATTGCAAAAGAATGATTTTGACGTTTCAAAGATTGGCTATCTCATGTATTACAATGGAGATACGAATCAACCGCACTTAGGTAAAACAATGCAATTCAGAAGAACATTAGTAGAATTTCAATTAGATACTGACTGGATCGATAATACTGTAGAAGGTATGTTTAATTGCCTACAGAACGATACTGCTCCAACGCTTGATAAAGAAGCATGTGAGCAATGTTTATATCGTGAAACATATCAAGATCTTTAATACATCCCTGTTGGTTTCTCATAAACATGAACAATCTCAATCGCATCAGATCGTGACATACGTCCAGGATTTAATCCCAACTCTCCTTCAGGAATAGGATGTCCTAATTCTTCATAATACTCTACCCAATGAACAAAAGGACTATCAGTACCAGGCTCATTGAATGTCATAGGTTTTAAAGAGAATAATTCCTGTGTGTTATCTGCTTTTTTAAGCCCTTCATAAATAATTTCAGAGCAATAGTATGTGTCATCATTTATATCAAAGATATAATCATACGGCTTACCATTTAAATCAGTTTGAATATATGTAATCGCATCAGGAATCATATACTGATATTCATTTTTTAGACGTCCAACAAATACCTTATTACTACGATTTAAAAAATCATGCAACGTTGTTTGAATGACAGTTTCTCCAATTGCTTCAGTCAGGATTGTGTCATAATTAGATGTTCCTACAAAGGTAATGATAGCACAATGAGAAAGCTGCGCACCTTGATAGCCAGAAGTTACAGCTTCAATAGCTTGACATGGCGGTCCACAGTCTAAATCTTGAAAAAATATATCTCCAACTTGAAAAGATTGTTTTGTACAGCTAAAAAATAAAGGAATGAGAAAAAATAATATATATCGATTCATACAATACTAAGTATTATCAACAATCTTGACTTCTCTGCCTGTATACTCATATCGTTCAGGATCAGGCCACGCTTTTGCTACATCGTGCCAATTATCAGATTTACCAAATTCAGTACCTCGTCTTTCCATTGCTACGGTATACTCTTCTTGTGAATGAAACCATAATTCAGCCATTCCACAGCATCCGTTTTCAAGATCTTCTTCAAAAAATGTAAGTACATATTTTTGAGGCTTTAAAACCTTTACCATATGGGGAGCATGAATGTTTTCCCAATGATCAAAAAAATTAGAACGTTTTACATCTTTTCTATTTTGAATAAAAAGTATTTTCTTTACCATAACTATCTCCTTGTTATTATATGAAAATAACATCTTTTTTTTACTAACAACATTATTATTTAGTCATTACATTTTATAAGAATCAATAATAATACTTTAAGACGGAGATTTCTATGATCAAAAAAATTATCGCTATAGCTTTAGCAATATCAATTGTCTATCCTCAAGTCAATCTTGACAAGTTTAAACAGTTAAATGAAGATATTACTACCCCTAACACTTACAGGACTGCAGCGGGCTATCCTGGGCATGACTATTGGCAACAAGAAGCAGATTATGATATGGATCTTGTTATTGATGATGAAAATCAAATACTCTACGGAGAAGAGACAATTACATTTCATAATAATTCACCAGATCAGCTTGGTTACTTATGGGTACAATTAGATCAAAATGTGAGAGCATTAGATTCCGATAGCTATAAGATTCAATCTTCTGGTGACTTTGGAGCACAACGCGGTCGTGAAAAAATGACAGTAGGAGAATCTATTCCTTTGAGTACACTTAAAAATTTCTACAGAGATTTTGATGGTGGATTTAAAATTGAACATGTAAAAGATGGGCTGAACAGAGATTTGCCATATATCATTAATAAAACAATGATGCGTATAGATTTACCAAGACCATTGCGCGCAGGAGAAGTATATAAATTTAAAATTAAATGGTGGTATAATATTAATGACCATATTAGAGACGGTGGAAGATCTGGATATGAATATTTTGAAGAAGATGATAATTACATCTATACCATCGCACAATTCTTCCCACGTATGTGTATGTATAATGACATATACGGCTGGCAAAATAAACAGTTTTTAGGTCGAGGAGAATTCACATTAATTTTTGGAGACTATGATGTCAAAATTACGGTACCAGCTGATCACGTATTGGGTGCTACTGGTGTATTACAAAATCCGCAGCTAATACTGACTAAAGATCAGATGGCTAGATTAGAAGAGTCTAAAAGTGCTGACGAGCCTGTAAAAATTGTCACAAATTCTGAAGCATTAGAAAATGAAAAAACTCATTCCGAAGAAACAAAAACATGGCACTTCAAGGCAGAAAATGTTCGAGACTATGCTTTTGCTACATCGAGAAAATATATATGGGATGCTATTGGTGTTGAGGTTGGTGACAATACAGTTATGGCAATGTCATACTATCCAAATGAAGCAGAACCTTTATGGGGACAATATTCTACCAAATCTGTAGCACATACAGTAGAAGTCTATTCAAAGTATACTTTTGATTATCCATATCCAGTAGCAATTTCAGCTCATATTGATAGGATGGGTATGGAATACCCAATGATTTGTTTTAATGGGTATAGACCCGAAGAAGATGGAACCTACTCTGAGCGTACAAAAAAAGGCTTAATTGGAGTGATTATCCATGAGGTAGGACATTTTTGGTTTCCTATGATTGTTAATTCCGATGAAAGACAATGGACATGGATGGATGAAGGTCTTAACTCTTTTATGGATGATATAGCAGGTAGAGAATGGGATACGGAACTATTTCATCCATCAAAGAATACTGAATATATCATCAACTATATGAAAGGCGATAAATCTAATATCATGCCAATCATGACTAATTCTGAGTCAATATACCAATTTGGGGCAAACGCTTATGGAAAGCCAACTCTTGCCTTAAATATATTAAGAGATACAATCATGGGACGTGAATTGTTTGACTATGCTTTTAAAGAATATTCTAAAACGTGGATGTTCAAACATCCAACTCCAACAGACTTTTTCAGAATTATGGAAAATGCATCTGCAGTAGATTTAGATTGGTTTTGGAGAGGATGGTTCTTTAGCAATGATCATGTTGATTTATCTATTGAATCTGTTGACTGGTATCAACTTGAAATGGATCCAGAAGAACAAAAATCATATAAGAAAAAAGCTGATAACAAGAGTCAATATTATAGTGCAATGCTTGATGAGGAAGATATTGAATCAACAGTAACAGATCGTGATCCTGCAACTAGGGATTTTTACGATGATTATGATAAAAATCAGGTTACCAAAAAAGACAAAAGACAGCATCGCGACTTTATGGATGATTTATCAGATAAAGAGAGTGAGTTAATCGATGAGGATGACCATTTTTATTCTGTAAAATTTTCTGATAATGGCGGTATCATTATGCCAATTATTTTAGAATTTGAATATGAAGACGGAGAAAAAGAAGTTATTGAAATTCCTGTAGAAATATGGAGGTTCAATAGAGGCGAAGTAACAAAAGTCTTTAAGACAGAAAAGCCTATTAAAAATATGACACTTGATCCATTTTTTCAAATTGCTGATGTTGAAAGAAATAATAATCATTGGCCTGAAAAAAGACTGCCTACACGATTTGAAACATATAAATCTGAAGGTTGGGGTGGAAGTAGCAATCTAATGCAGCGTGTACGTGATGATGCTGCAACTCCTGATGCTGCAACTCCTGATGTTGATTCTACTGAATAAGAAATGAATTTTATTTCAAAGATAATTGGTTCAGTATTTTTATTGAGCATGCTCTTTGCGCATAAATTTTTTATATCTACAACAGATATACAAATTAAGCCGGAACAACAAAGCGCTGAAATCACTATTCAAGTATTTAGCCACGACGTGTATTTATTGTTAGAAAATGCTAACTATAAAACAATAAATGTGGGTACCGAAAAAGAAGGTGACGATATTGATATATTTCTAGTTAATTATCTATCTGATAATTTTATGGTTCAAGACTATAGATGGAAATATATTGGTAAAGAGATTGGTGTAGAGTATACAGTTTTCTTTTTAGAGATAGATAATTTTTCTCCATCTTCTAATGTCGCTATACTGAATTCTCTATTTATGGATTTATATAAGGAGCAACGTAATATTATAAATTTGTATAATGGAAATTCTTTACAGTCTGCCAGCATGACAAATAATGAGCCAGTTTTTTCTTTTAGTCTTCAATAGCAAGCTTATTGCCGGTAAACCAAATTAGAATACCACCTGCCATCATTGCAATACATAGTAGTTGTCCCATACTTAGAGTAAATAAGATAAATCCTAAATGAGCATCTGGTTCACGGAAAAATTCAATAAAGAATCTGAAGAATCCATATCCAAAGACATATAACCCACTATTAAAGCCAAGTTGTTTATGTCTATTAAAGTAATTAATAATAAAAAATAATACGATACCTTCAAAAAATGCTTCATAGAGTTGAGAAGGATGTCTTAGTTGATAATCTCCAGCATTTGTGAAATACATTCCCATTGCAGATTCTGTAGTGCGCCCATATAATTCACCATTAATAAAATTTCCTATTCTTCCAAAGAAGTATCCCAATGGGATAGATGCTGTTAAGAAATCAGCTAAAATAAATAAATGTAAGTTTACTTTTCGTCCATAAAGCCATATAGCATATATAACCCCAATCAATCCTCCATGATAAGACATGCCTGCAATCCCAGTAAACTTCCACACTCCATTCTGGATAGAAAATGGAAGTAAAATCTCCATAGGATTTGATAAGTAATAATCTAGATTATAGAATAGTACATAGCCTAAACGTCCACCAATTAATAGTCCAATTAATATATATGATAGCAGATCTTCTAATTGAACTAAATTAATCTTAGTAAAGGTTTTATTTTTAATCTTTTTACTGCATAACAAGTATACCACAGCAAATGCCAAAAGGTACATTGTAGAGTACCAATAAATTGATAGAGGCCCAATCGTTAGTAAAGTTGGGTCCATTTTTGAAGGTAATGTTTGCCACCATAGTATAAAATCCATACCATAAGATACAAAAATTACTTTGTAACCTAAAAAAAAATATATAACCTAGAGATAGTATTATGATTTTATCAGGAAAAGAAATTATTGCAAGAAAAGAAAAGGATATTTTAATAGATCCTTTCAATGAAAATCAAGTCAATCCAAATAGCTACAACCTAAGATTGCATAATGAATTATTGGTATATGATAACCCTGTGTTGGATATGAAAGAAGACAATCCTGCAACAAAGATTGTTATTCCAGAAGAGGGACTGTTACTAGATAGTAGAAAATTATATCTTGGAAGAACTATGGAGTATACAGAGACACATAATCTTGTCCCTATGCTTGAAGGAAGGTCTTCAGTGGGTAGATTGGGACTATTTGTACATATTACAGCAGGTTTTGGTGATGTAGGATTCAAAGGATATTGGACACTAGAAATTTTTTGTGTACAGCCAATAAGAATTTATCCCTCAATTGAAATTTGTCAGATTTTTTACCATTCAATAGAAGGTGATTATACGCCATATAAAAGTGGTAAATATCAGGGAAATAAAGATATTCAAACTAGTATGCTGTACAAAGATTTTGAAAAGAAGTAATTGTATGCAAAATATCCCCTCCTTATTTTTTGTAATACTTATTAAGGGATATCAAACTGTTTTATCACCATTGTTAGGATCAAATTGTCGGTATCAACCAACTTGCTCTCAGTATGCAATTGATGTAATCACAGAATGGGGATCTTTTAAAGGGAGTGTATTAGCATTAAAAAGAATATTAAGATGTCATCCTTGGTCAAAGAGTGGATATGATCCTGTGCCAAGGAAAAAAGGAAAAAAATAAGTATGCATGAATGGATTACATTTTTAGAAACAGCACTAAATAATAATTTTACCTTCTCTGTTATTTTTGTTTTAGGGATGTTTCATGCGCTAGAACCAGGACATGGAAAAACTTTAATTTTAGCTTATATGACAGGTGGATCAATGCGATTTTCTGGTGCATCGCAATTAATATCTGGATTGATACTTGTTCATTTTCTTTTGTTTTCTTTTTTAGCCTTCCTTCTTAAAACTGGAAATAATTCTTTTCCTATATTAGGAACTATTGGACCCTCTTTTATTATCTGTCTAGGATTATATTTATTCTATCGGGCTTCAAAAGAAGTGCGCCATCAACATGACGACGATTGTGATGAGCCAATGCATTTTCATTTCAATGAGTCTAAATTTTCAAGCCCATTTGTTACAGGGATGGTTGCTGGATTAATTCCATGTCCATCTGCGGTAGCAGTTCTCTTAATTGCTTCTACTAAATTCAGCGATGATAGTGCAACGCTCTACTCGAGTATTATGGTATATGTATTAGGAATTGCATTAACATTAGTTGGAATTATGGTATTATTTTTATTATTTAAGGAGAGATTTAGCGATCGTTTGAATTCAGTGAATAAGCGCTTTAATACAAATTTAATAGCAGCTTCATTAATTATTTTGATTGGAATACTATATCTTACGATAAGCTTATTTGGCGGAGGACATCAACACTAATTGTGTAGTATTCTTACAAACTGTTCTTTAGTATAACCAAAGCTTGTTAATTCTGTTAGAATATTTTTATATAATACTTCATCCATTTCAGCTTCTCTACACATAATCCAACCCATTTTATTATCAGGATAACCCACTGCCATATAATTGTAATCATTATCAATTAGAATAATCTTAAAAGGAAATTTTAAGAAAGGGATATATGGCTTTTTCATCTGTATAGACCACTCGGCATTACTTTCTTTATTGACGATAGTTCCTTTTTGTTGAATTTGTTTCTTTTTACCATCTTTGATTGCATCATATGTGATAGCAATTGTTCCATCGGAGTTGAGCTCATAAATATCGGATGCATTAGCCGCTCCATTTTCTATCATATTTGGTACAATAGCTGTAACAAACCATTTACCCATAAAGCGTTCTATATCTACATAATCTACAGTTTTCATTTGATTCTCCTGCGCATATAAGCTACCAGCGCATAATAGTGTTATTAGTAAAGTTTTCATTTAAACAACATACCCTATTTTTTTGTATAGCGTTGCTAATCCAAAATATAATATTACCATTATCACTACAGAAAGAGTAAGACTGATACTAAATGATATATTTTTCTTTAAAAAGTATGGCAGGGTGAGGAAAAAAGACAACGACGGAATAATCATAGAAAAAATACTATAAGAAAAAGATATAATTCTTTCTATGTCGCGCGTTTCAATATAAATCCAGATAATAGATAATAAAGAAATAAGAGGTAAGGATACAATAATGGCACCGACAAGAGTATCTCTTTTTGCAATTTCAGATGCAATGAAGATAATAAGAGCGGATACTATAATTTTTGTTGCATTAAACATATTTTTTTTAAAAGATTCTATATCTCAACTTAAAGAAAAAAAATAAGGAATACATGGACTTAACTAACGTTTATATTGGATTTGCTTTAGCAACTTTTGCTGGACTTAGTACTGGAATCGGAAGTTTGCTTGGGTTGTACTCAAAATTTGAGAATAAAAGATTATTATCATTGGCGCTGGGATTCTCAGCAGGGGTAATGATTTATGTTTCATTCATGGAATTACTCTTACTCTCTTTTGATTCATTGGGAGGACTTTATGGAGATACATATGGCAAACTAATTGGCGTTACAGCGTTTATTGCGGGGCTATTGATAATGCTATTTATTGATCAGTTATTTGATCATCATTCCATTGCTGACTTTATATCGCGATCCTCAAATAAAGAGGAATCGTTGCTAATTCGTACAGGCGTCTTTTCTGCGATTGCTTTAGCAATCCATAATTTTCCAGAAGGATTTGCAACATTTACAGCAGCTGTATATGATCCAGCGGTTGGAGCGACTCTTGCTATAGCTATTGCAATTCATAATATTCCTGAAGGATTAGCAGTATCGGTCCCTATTTATTATGCTACAAAAAGTAAATCAAAAGCATTTTGGATTTCTTTTGCATCAGGTCTTGCTGAACCATTGGGAGCTGTAATTGGATTTTTGATCTTCCGTACGGTATATAATGAAGCATTATTTGGAATATCTTTTGCGCTATGTGCAGGTATTATGATTTATGTATCTTTAAATGAATTATTACCTGTTTCAAAAGAGTATGGGAAGCCTAGTGATCCTATTATGGGAGTAACTGCTGGAATTATTGTCATGGCAATTAGCTTAATACTAATGTATGCCTAGTAGATTCAAGTTATAATAAACTGGTAATTTCTTTAGAAAGTGGTTTCACTTTAGAGTCAAAGAAAGCTACAAGCTCTCCATTTTCATCTATTAAGTATTTACAAAAATTCCATGTAGGTTTTTGATTATTCCATCCATTTAGATTAGCATCGCTAAGCCAAGTGTAAACTGGACTTTGCTTTCTTCCTTTGGTAGTAATTTTTTCAAACATTTGAAATGTTACACCAAAGACAGTCTCACAAAATTCTGCTATAGATTCATTGCTGCCTGATTCTTGAAATAAGAAGTCGTTAGCAGGAAATCCTAGGACAACTAATTTGTCTCCATATAAATCATTTAATTTTTGCATTCCTTCGTATTGGTAAGTATAGCCACATTTTGTTGCAACATTAACAATCAATACTTTCTTTCCTTTATATTGTTCAAAAGAAATTTCTTCTTGATCAATTGCAATAGCTTTTAGGTCATAAAAACTTGCTGTAGATGGAGGATTTTCAGAATTCCTCTTTGCTATTCTTTGGTAAGAAAATCCGCTCAATAGAATCATAAACGAGAATCCTATTAACGTTATTATTATATAATGGTATGGAAGAAATATTTTTATCATAATTATCCTTAAAAGTTTAGATATTCTAACATGTATTTGATAAAAAAAGAAGAACTATCTGAAACAGCAATTTGGATAGCAGACCACTTTGAAGAGATATTTATTTGGTTTTGTATATTATGTATTTTTTTATCTTTTTTATTTATAGCTAAGCTATATTTCAATCGATATCGCACATGAAATTTTTATTAACAACCATTATTCTATTCAATCTTTTTTCTTGCCAAGAAAAAACTACTCCTGCTATAGAAAAAGAAAGTCAGGAGGAGGCTGCGCCTGAAAAAAAATCAACCACAAAACAAGATTCCTCTGTATCTAATGGCATTGTTTTTAAGGATGCTAAAGGAAATATACTATCTGAGTCACAAAAGGATAGTCTGGTTGAAAATACAAATTTGCAAGCGCTTAGACGTTTTGATGATGAATTAAATAATACAGAATATATATTATTTGAAAATTATGAAGATTTACGTGGATTTGTAGCAGATGATGTTATTGATAATCTTGTAGAAGAATCAGACTTAATGAAGGCTGGCGGTAGAGGCGCTGTTATTACTAAAAGAGTAATAGACCAGTGGAAAGATCAAAAGCTGCCAGATGGAGTTTTTACTATGCTAGATGGCTCAACAAAAACTTTTAAAGATTTTGAAGGTAAATTATTGGTATTGAATTTTTGGTATATTAATTGTGGGCCTTGCATTGCAGAAATGCCATACTTAAATGATTTAGTTGAAACCTATAAAGATAAAGATGTCGAATTTTTAGCCTTGAGTTTTGATAGCATTCCAGATATAACCAGTTTTTTAACAAGAACAGACTTTACATATATGCAAGCAGGGATAGATAGAGCATTTATGTATGATTTTACACCGGTATCTCCAGCACATTTTATTGTTGATGAAGATGGTATCATTCGCGACATATTAATTGGAGCGCCTAGAAACACTCCTGAGATTTATAACCGATTAGTTTCAGTCATTGAAAAAAATAAAAAATAAATTTTTAATCACTCATTCATGTAGTAATTTTATAGCATGAAGAAAATTCTTATAACCCTACTATTACTTTTCCCAACAATTTTATCTGCACAAACTCATTTGCTTAGTCCTGGAATGAGTGGAACAACAGTATCCTTTGGACATGATCAAAATATAGATTTTTTTGGAGAAGGAAAGTTTTTAAGAGATAGCTATGGTAGTACAGTAAGTGTTGGCTATGTATACAATGGTATGATTGGGTTAGATCTTACGTATGGGTATTCTTCCTATGATCGTAAAGAAGTTTATTCTTTTGATTTAACAGGAGAGCAGTCTAATCCTGATGGTGATCCTCAATTTAATTTTACCGAATCATTTAGAAGTGATAACCCTAAAGTAGGAGATAAAGGTTTTGATTTTGGACTAACTTATTATTTAGATCAAGACAAATTTACTGGTAATCTTCCACTTAACTTGTCAGTAGGTTTTAGATATAGAAGTGCAAGCTTTAGTAGTAGTGCACTTGATTTTCTAGAACAAGATTTCTATGGAAAATCCTATGGATTAGAATTTGGGGTATATAAAGAAATTGATACGGATGCAAATTTTGTCCTTATACCAAGGATAAAATTAAGTACCATAAAAGAAAAGAATATATACAACTCTGATATTGAATTAGATGGAACAACTTCTTTTAATACTTCTACTGTTTACACAGAAATAGCAATTCCATTTGTCTTTAACCCAGGAGTGATATCCAATTCTAGTTCTCAATTTTTTGTTGAACCAAGCATAGCTAATAAATATGGTACAACTCATATTGGAATTAAGTTTGGATTCCTATTTAACTAGTTTATAGGCCAATTTTGTCCCCAAAATTTAATATTCATAAAGACATCTCTAGAGCAGAAA